>WNGH01000248.1_pt1 | contig 55513 bp, 52 predicted proteins | sample 5400631 | NCBI WGS metagenome assembly WNGH01 (sample SAMN13153373, study PRJNA577476) | soil metagenome | isolation source: 115 cm soil or saprolite under Garry oak tree replicate 1 | place: USA:California | collected 2016-06-15 | reverse complement strand
CCGCGGCTTCAGGACGAACGGCGTCCTCATGCGGCGCAACGCCGGGCGCGCCGAGACGAACGACAGGACACGCGTGCGCGGCGTCGGCACGCCGGCGGCGGCGAGGACGCGGGCGGTGCGCAGCTTGTCGGCGAGGAAGCGCACCGCCTCCGAAGAAGGGCCCAGCAGGGTGCGGCCGCTCCGCTCGACCAGGCGGCACAGCCTCTCCAGAATCCGGGACTCCTCGGGAGCCACGACCAGCGCCGCGTCGGCCCGGCGGAGCGCCGCGCGGAAGTCCCTGCGGCGCTCCACCACCAGGACGCGTGCCCCCGGCAGACGCGCCAGGTCGGCGACGACGGCGTCGCGCATGGCCCGTCCTTCCCCGGCTCGATCGGCGACCGGAGCGACACGCGGCAGGGACGTAAAGTGCTCGAGGACGGCGATCTTCATGGGAGAATCTCTCCCGCGGTCCGGTGTGTCATCGCCCGATCGGAGGGGCCTTCCGGGAGTGCGGATTATACCCGTGATCGATCTTCGCGATGGACGCGCGGTCCGCGGCCGTTCGGGCGACCGCGAGCGCTATCGTCCCGTCGAAAGCCGCCTGCCCGGGGGAGCCGCGGTCGATCTCTCGGACCCGGCCCTCCTCCTGTCGGCGTATCGCGCCCTCCTGCGCCCGGACATGGTCTATGTGGCCGACCTCGATCGCATCCTGGGTCGCGGCGACAACGACGCGATCCTGCGGGGCCTGGTCGCGGGCGCTCCCCGGATTCGCGTCCTGTGGGACGGCGGTCTCTCGGGCGCCGCGGCACTGGCGAGCGCGCGGCACGGCGGCCGCGTCCTCCCGGTGATCGGGACGGAAACGCTGCGCTCGATCGAGGAGCTGCGGCCGCTCTGCCGTTCCCGCTCCGGCAGCCGCCCGGTCCTGAGCCTCGACCTGAGCGCCGAGGGGGTCGTGAGCCGGTCTGCGCTGGTGGCGCCGATCGGCGAGGAGCGTCTGCTGGTGCAGGCGGGACGCTGCGGTTTCCGAACGGCCGTCGTCCTGCTCCTCGATCGCGTCGGCACGTCCCTCGGCCTGCCGTTCGATCGTCTGCGGCGTCTGCGCGCGGCCGCTCCGGACATCGAGCTGCTGGCGGGCGGCGGCATCGCTTCGATCGACGATCTCCTGGGCCTGCGCGCCGCCGGTTTCGCCGGCGCGCTCCTCGCCACCGCCCTGCACGACGGATCGATCACCCCTGAAGACCTCGCGCGGGAGGGTTTCGTCCCGTGACAGGGATGCGCTCCCGGTCTCAGACGTCCTCGACGGACGACGTCGGAAGGCGCGGTGTCGCCTGGATGGTCCGGAAACGCCGCAGGAGCACCTGGCCGCCCGGCATTCCCTTTTTCTTGTGGACGTGCTTGCGCTGCGTGTAGTGCACGTCGACCCTGGACTCCTGGCGCGCACCGCTGTGATACGCGGCGATCTCCGCCGCGAGCTTCAGGGTGCGCTCGGGGAGCGCCTTGAGACGCTGCGGATTGCGCACGATCACGTGCGCTCCGGGCCGATCGGCGGCGTGCAGCCAGAAGTCCCAGGGCGAGGCGACGCGGAAGGTCAGGGTGTCGTTCTCCTGGCCGCTCCTGCCGACGAGGATCGACAGGCCGTCGGGGCTGGTGTGGCGCCGGACCCGCGTCGGCTCCTCCTTCGGCCGAACGGCCCGGGTGGACTTCGGAGCACGCGGGGCGTGCACCAGGCCGAGGCGGGCCATCCCGTCGCGCAGTCGATCGAGATCCTCGGGAGTCCGCGTGTCGGCGGCCGGCCCGGCGAGCGCCCGCCATTCCTGGAGACGCCGCCGGACGGCCTGGAGTCTTTTTTCGATCGTGATCACGCCCCGTTTGCCTTTCTTGTAGCGCTCGAACAGAAGGCGGGCGTTCTCCGGCAGCGGCAGGGCCGGATCGATCGGGACGGTCATCGGAGCGCCCGCCGCATCGTACGGATCGGGGACGACTGCCGTGTCTCCTTCGACCCGCGCCCCGGACAGGCCGGCCAGGAGGGCCTCGCCCAGACGACGGTACCTGTCGCTCGCGCGCGCCCTGCCGAGCTCGTCCTCCAGCTTCCTGGTCAGCGTCGCCAGCCTCTCGATCTCCCTGCGAACCAGCGCCTCGTGGTGGTCCCGGAGATCCTTGAAGTCCCGCAGACGCTCGAGGAGCCCGAAGCCGGCCTCGGTGGCTGCGGACGGGCTGTCGAACGCCGTCGATGCGAGCCGGGGTCCTCCATCGCCGACGCTTTCGTTCCCCGGGCGAGGGGGCGCCAGGAGGGGCAGGGGGGAGACCAGGAGGTCGTTCCGGCCCGGGACCTCCCCTTCGCTCATCTCCTGGAGCGGACGGATTGAGTAGACGACCGGCGACCACGCATCCGAACGGGCCGCCTCGAGCAGGGCCGCGAGCCGGCGCTCGGCGGCGGCCGCGTCGGCCCCGGCGGCGTCGAGATCGCGGGCGAGCAACGGGCTGACTTTCTCCAGGAAGCCGCGTGCGCCGCCGAACCTGTCCCTGGCGATCTCGATCGCCTCCGGACCGACCGGGATCGCGTCAAGTGTCTCGCGACCGGGCGGCGGCTGGTAATGCACCCCCACCGCGGGGGCGCGGAATTCGCTCCTGAGATCGCGGCAGTAGCCCAGGACGACCCCCCGGGCGTCGAGCAGGAACAGGTTGGCCGAGCGGCCGAGAAGCTCGAAGACGAGACGGCGCTCGACGGCGCCCCCCTCGCGGTCCCTCAACCGGAAGCGCATCTCGACCACGCGATCCCACGGCCGTTTCGTCAGGGAGGCAAGGACCGCCCCCGCGAGCTCCTGGTCGAGCCAGGCGGCGAACCGGTCGGGCGGCTCCTCGTCCAGGCGTCGCGCGCCGAGAAGGTGCAGGCGGGGCAGATCGGGTCGGACGCAAAGGAGCAGGTTGTCCCTGGACGGCGTCGTGAAGCGCAGGACGTAGCGGCTCCGTCCGAGGGAGACGACGCGCAGGACCTCGTGCTCCACCAGACGGGACGCGGCCTCCGAGACCACCGCGTGCAGAAGGAACTGGTCCATGGTCATCGAAGGGGCCCCTGCGGGGGTGCGATCGGTGCCCCAAAGAAAAAGGGGCGACCGGTCATCCCGGTCGCCCGTCGAGTGTCGTCCTGGCCGGCCCCCCCCGCCGGGAGGGACGCCGCCCTTCTAGCGGTCGCGCACCTGCTTGATCCCGCGCGACACGGCGCGATCGATCTTAGCTTCCACCTGATCGGTCGGCAGCCTCTCGACCTCGGCGATCTCGCTGACGATGAGGTATTTCGCCTTGTCGAGCATGCGCCTCTCCCGGTAGGACAGGTTCTTCTGAAGCGCCAGGTGGCTGAGGCTCTTGAAAACGCGGGCGACTTCCGTGATCGAGCCGGTCCGCATCTTGTCGGAATTCTCCTGGAAGCGTCCCTTCCAGTCGTCGTAGAGGGTGATCTTCGTGTCCTTGAGGACGTCGAAGACCTCCTCGACCTCCTTCTTCGTGACGACGCGGCGCAGTCCGACGTTCGTGGTGTTGCTGCGGGGTACCATCACCGTGCTGTCGTTGGCGACGATGCGCAGGGTCAGGAATTCTTCCATCCTGTCCCCCATCGTCCGCTTCTCGATCTGCTCGATGATTCCCAGCCCGTGGTTCGGATAGACGACCTTGTCGCCGATCTTGAATTCCTTGATTTCCAAAGTCTGCCTCCAAAGGACCCCGGCGCTCTGAGGGGCTCCGCGCTCGATAATGTGGTAGAAATCTTAGCAAAATTTGGGCCTTAGGTCAATGAGCCGGGTGAGACTTCGATGATACGGGTCGGCGTCGCTGGCTGGGATTACGCTGATTGGGCCGGAATCGTTTATCCGTCACCGCATTCGCGCGGCTTCGATCGTCTCTCGTATCTCGCCGGTTTTCTGGATGCGGTGGAGATCAACGTGACCTTCTACCGCCCGATCGATCCGAAGACGTCCCTCTCGTGGGTAAATCGCGTTCCCTCAGGCAGTTCGTTCCTGTTCACGGCGAAGCTGTATCAGGCCTTCACGCACGCGAGGTCCATCGATCTGGATCCTGAGGTTCGCACCTTTCTGGCCGCGGTCGATCCGCTGCTTCGATCCGGACGTCTGGGCGCGGTCCTGATGCAGTTTCCGCACGCCTTTCATGACCGGCCGGACAGCCGCGCGCACCTGTCCCGTGTCGTCCAGCGCCTGCCTGGCCTGCCGCTGGTGGCGGAATTCCGGCATCGCTCCTGGGACAACGAGGGGGCGCTCGCCTTCCTGAAGGAGATGGGGGTCGGGTTCTGCAATATCGACCAGCCGGCCCTGGGGTCGACCCTCCCTGCGACCACGCACGTCACGTCCCGGATCGCCTACGTCCGTCTGCATGGGCGCAACGCCGCGAACTGGTTCGCCAGGGAGGGTAAGCGGCGGGAAACCCCGGAGGCCCGCGGCACCGGGAGCGCGCGGTACGACTACCTCTATTCGATGGAGGAGCTGCTCCCGTGGGTGGAGCGCATCCGCAGGCTCGGCGGGAGCGCCGAGGAGGTCTTCGTGATCGCCAACAACCACTACCGCGGCAAGGGGCCGGCCAATGCCCTGATGCTGAAGAAGACGCTCTCGGGACACCGCGTCCAGGCGCCGCCCGGCCTCATCGCCGCGTATCCTGAACTTGCGGAAGCGGCCGATCCCTTGAAGGCAATCGCGCGCGGCGCTTCCAGGCAGGGCCGTCTGTTCTGAAACTGTCCGGGAGCCTAGCCGTTCGCCTCTTCGGCGACCTCGGTCTCGCTGACCGTCTCCGTCCCGTCCACGTCCACGGCGACCTCGCGGACCTCGTCGATCTTGCAGCTGCCGCACAGGGGGAGCTTGTCGAACTCGTGCCCGAGGTAGCGGCGGCGGATCTCCCTGGCGACCGGCCCGTTCCAGACGTCCCAGATGCTGCTCTGGGTGATGTTGCCGAGCACCTGCTGGCGGCTGTAGTCGACGCAGCAGAGGACCAGGTCGCCGTTGAACATGATGTAGGCCTGCTTGAAGAGCCTCGTGCAGGTCGTGTAGTAGGACATCGACCGCGTCCGGCTGAAGCGCTCGGCGTCCTTGATGTTCCCGCCGCGGTTCTCGAGCGTCGTGTACTTGGAGGCGACGCCGCGCGATCGCCAGTAGGCGACCGCCTTGCGGGCGTCGATGACGGCGGTGTCCACCATGGTGATCCAGAGCTTCGGCCGCTCCAGGTGGCGCTCGCGCTGCGTATCGACGAAGTGACCCACGTTCGCGAGGGTGCGCTCGAAATTCATGTTCCCGCGCATCGTCCTCTCGTACGACTCCTTGTCGATCCCCTGGAAGGAGATGTACAGCTCGTGGATTCCGTCCCCCATCTCGAGGAGCTTGTCGACCACGGGCGGCGTCAGGAAATGCCCGTTGGAGGTGACGACGACCTTGCAGTCGGGGATCTTCTCGTTGATGTAGCGGATCTTGTCGAACAGATCGCGGTCCATCAGCGGCTCGTTCATCAGGTACGGGCTGATGCGCCGCACACCGTGCTCGGCCGCCTCGTCGACGATCCGCCTGAACAGGTCCGGCGTCATCTTCCCTTTCGCCTGCGTCTCGTAGGTCTCGCCGTACGGGCAGAAGATGCAGTCGGCGTTGCAGCCGGTGAAGGTCTGGATCTGGATCGTGCGGGGGAACGAGGGGACCGGGCGGCGCGTGAGCCTGTTCTTGACGCGGGCCCACGGGGAATCCCCCGGCTGGTCCATGTAGTAGCTGTTGATCTTCAGAGCGCCCATCAGACCCCGGCTCCGATCGACCGGTAGACGTCCTCGGTCTTCTCCACCATCCTGTCGGCCGTGAACTCCAGGACCCGCCTCTGTGCCGCCGCCGAGTACTGCGCCCTCAGTCGCGGATCCTGCGCCAGGATGACCATCGCCCGCGCCAGCGCGGGCGCGTTTCCCGGAGGGACGAGAAGGCCGTGGCGCGCATCTTCGACGATCTCCTCGATACCGTCAAGCGCCGTGGCCACCAGCGGCGTGCCCGCGGCCATCGCCTCCTTCAGCACCGCCGGCGAACCCTCGCCCGACACCGAGGATAGAACGAACAGGTCGAGGCCGGCAAACACGTCCGGCATGTCGTCGCGATAGCCGGCGAACACCACCCGGGGCGTGATCCCGAGACGTTCGGCGGCGCGCCGCAGGGAGACGTCCGCCTCGCCCCGGCCGAACACGACGAAGCGCGCCTCAGGCATCTCCGTCGCCGCGTCGGCGGCGGCGGAGAGGAAGACGTCCAGCCCCTTGTGCGCGGCCAGATGCCCCGCGGTGCCGACGAGGAAGGCCGTGTCGGCGTCGTCCCCCAGGAGCGGACGCAGGGACTCCCGCAGCCGCGATCTCTCCCCCTCGCGGAAGCGCTGCGGATCGATCCCGGAGTGCACCACCGCGACGCGCGCCGGATCGAGCCCCTGGCGGATCAGCAGGCGGCGGATCGCCTCCGACACGGCGATGACGCGGTCGACGCGGAAGCCGTACTTGACGCGTCCCAGGACCCGTCCCCGCAGCGGGAACGACAGGCGTCGCGCCGCCACGATCCGCGGTCTGTCCCGCCACAGGAGAGTGGCCAGCGTCGCCAGCGTCACGGCGTGCGCCGTGTGCGCGTGCAGCAGATCCACGCGCTCCTCCCGCAGGGTCCGGGACAGGAGCCGGGCCGATCCCAGGTCGAGCTCGCCGCGGCTCCGGACAGGGACCGTCGCCAATCCCGTGGCCGCGGCGCGCCTCAGGAGCTCGCCCTGCGGCGGCCCGGCGACGAGGCAGCGGTAGCCGCGCGCCCGCAGACCCTCGGCGAGACGCAGTGTCTGCGCCTCCCCGCCGCGCCAGCCGGTCTCGGTGTTGAGGTGCAGGATCGTCTGCACGGCGGGATCCCGGCTCGTCAACGAGGCCGCGCCGGCTGCCCGGGACGTGCGGTGTGCCCCGGCGCGCGGTCATGGCGCGGGCGCCGCTCCTCGTCGACCATCCGGCCGATCTGCTCTTGCGCCTGGAGACCGTCCGCCTCCACCTGGGGCGTGATTCCGGTGGCGCCCTTCAGGACGTGCATCTCCCACAGACGGGCGTACTTGAGGTAGACCGTGAAGGCCCCGAGCATCGACAGCACCAGCCCGTGCAGGCCCTCGAGGAACCCGAGACGGACGACGTACATCTTGAAGAAGCGCGTCACGGGGCGGCCGAAGATCTGCAGCGCCCCCGCCCTCCTTCCATCCTTGTAGAGCTGCGCCGCCCCCCACTCGCTGTAGATCTGCAGTTTCCTCCAGTACTGCCCGAACGACCGGAAGGAGCGGTGCTCGAGCGGGTGGCGGAGAACCGGCAGCGGACCGGGGAGATCGATTTCCGCGTGCACCTCACGGTCCTGGTAGCGAGCGACGTCGCGACGGAACAGACGGATGACTTTGTCGGTCCCCCAGCCGCACCGCCTGATGCGGCGGCCCAGGAAATGGTTCGCCCGCAGGATCCAGTAGCCGTCGTGCCGCGGACCCGAGGCCAGGAGGGCCAGGATCTCATCCCTCAGCTCGGGTGTGACGCGCTCGTCCGAATCGACCAGGAGGACCCACTCGTGCGTCGCCTGGGGGATCGACCAGTTCTTCTGCTTCGCCGAGTACACGTATTCATGCTGCAGGACGCGCGCTCCGAGCTCGCGGGCGATGGCCACGGTCGCGTCGCTCGAATAGGAGTCGACGACCAGGATCTCGTCCGCGAAGCGCACCGAGTCGAGGCAGTCGCGCAGGGTGGATTCCTCGTTGAAGGTCGGAACGATGACCGTGAGCGGCGGTCGCCCGGCGCTCATCCCTTGTGCTCCTTGCGGGCTTCCTTCTGCTGCGTGCGATCGTAATCGGAGAGCATCTCCTTCGCCCGGGCGGCAAGCTTTCCGTCCGGCTGTTCCTGCAGCAGCCGGCCGATGAATTCCTCGGCCTCCGGACGATTGCCCACCGCCAGAAGACACGTGCCGATGTCGAACAGCACCTGGGCCGTCCGGTTGTACTGAGGGTAGCGGTCGAGGATCGTGCGGTACCGATCGATGGCGGCATTGTATTTCTTGCGCTTCTGGTAGAAGCGGGCGACGACGCGCTCGTGCTCCGCCAGGCGGTCGTGGCACGCGATGATCTTCTTCTTGGCCTGCGCGACATACGGGCTCGTCGGGTAGACGGTCTCCACCTTCTCGAACTCCTGGATCGCCTGCAGCGTGAGCGTCTGGTCGCGGTCCGGCGAGAGCGCCTGCTGGAACAGCGACATGCCGACCATGTACTGGACGCGGGCCGATTCTTCGTGGTTCGGATAATAGGTCAGGAAGGTGCGGAACGAGTTGAGCGCCTCACCGTAGTTGAGCTGCCCGCCGTCCTTGAAATAGGCGTCCGCGATGCCCAGCTGGATCTTCGGCAGGATGTCCCGGTCGTCCGGCGGAACGCGCGGCATCAGCTCCTGCAGCATCGTGCGGCCCGTGTAGTAGTGCTTCTTCGCGATCCTCTGCATGGCAAGATCGTAGGCCTGCTGCGGCGGCAGGAGAGGCCGCTGCTTCTTGTGATTCGTGGCGCAGGCCATGGAGCCGAGCAGGGCGAGCGCGAGCGCCGCGGCCGCGAGCGGGCGCCGGACGGGCAGGCGGAGATCGCGAATCGACGAGGCCGTCACGCCAGGAGCTCGCGGAGCGCCGCGGGCAGGCGGCGCGGCCGTCCGCGGCGATCGACGGCAGCGTGGCTCGTGGTCCCGGTCGCCAGCAGCCGGCCGTCCGCCTCGGATTCGACTCGGTAGGAGAAGGCGATGCGCACGGCGCCCGCGCCCTCGACGCGCGTGACCACCCGCAGCAGGTCGTCGTAGCGCGCCGGTGCGTGATACGCGCAGGCGGCCTCGATCACGGGCAGGAAGATCCCGTCGTCCTCGAGGCGGCGGTAGGTGACGCCCTTCGCCCGCATCAGCTCCGTGCGGCCGACCTCGAACCAGACGAAATGGCTCGCGTGGTGGGCCACTCCCATGCGGTCCACCTCGGGGTAGCGGACCCTCACCTGCACGACATCGCCGCCGGACACCTCCTCATCCCCGCCGCGCGGACTTCAGGAGATCCGCCAGGGCACGCGCGCGTCCCTTCGGATCGTGGCCGTCGAAGACCGCGGAGCCCGCGACAAGGATATCGGCGCCGTGCTCCCGGATCGCGACGATGTTGTCGGTCCCGATGCCGCCGTCCACCTCGATTCTCGCCCTCGCGCCCGAGTCATCGATGTGGCGCCTCAGCGAGGCGATCTTGGTCATCACCGTGGGAATGAAGCGCTGGCCCCCGAAACCGGGATCGACCGACATCAGGAGCACGTAGTCGAGGTCGGGCAGTATGTCGTGGAGCGTGGCGAGCGGGGTCGAGGGATTGAGCGCCACGCCCGCGGCGGCCCCGCAGTCCCTGATGAGCTGCACCGTGCGATGCAGGTGCGGCGTGGCCTCCTGGTGGACCGAGATCATGTCGGCGCCGGCTCGTGCGAAACGCTCGATGTAGAGGTCCGGCCGCTCGATCATCAGGTGAACGTCCAGGAGCAGGCCGGTCAGACTGTCGATGGCCTCCACGATCAGGGGACCGATCGTCAGGTTGGGGACGAAATGGCCGTCCATGACGTCCAGGTGGAACAGACCCGCTCCGCCCGCCTCGGCCGCGGCGATCTCGTCGGCCAGGTGACCGAAATCGGCCGTCAGGATCGAGGGCGCGAGCGCGGGGGTGGCCGGCAGGCGCGCCGCGGAGCGCGCCGGGTCCGGCTTCTCTTTGGGCAGCCTAGCCACCGTCCCGGCTCCGGCCGGCGACGGTGAGCGTCACGAGGTCGCCGCTGCGCACGGGGTACCCGGGTTCGGGATCCTGCGACGTCACCGTCCCCTGAGACGCGCCGCTCCCCGGGTCGCGGCGCAGCGGCGCCACGCGCACGCCCGCGCGCGCCAGGAACGCCAGCACCTCGTTCTCGCCGCGGCCGACCAGGTACGGCATCACGTAGGCCCGCGGCCGGGCGCCGCGGCTCACGAGCATGGCGACCTTGGCGTCGCGCAGCCCGGCGCTCTCCGGCAGCGGGTCCTGGGCGATCACCATGTTCTCCTCGACCCTGCGGCTGTACACGTAGACCTGGTCTCCCAGTTTCATTCCCTGCTGCTGCAGCGTGATCTGCGCCTTGCGCGCCGCCCCGCCGCGCAGCTCCGGGATCGAGTTCACCTTGTTCCCGAGGCTGACGACGACCTTGACCTTGCGCTGCGGCTTGATCGATGTCCCTGGCGCAGGGTCTTGCGCCAGGATGCGCCCGGCATCGAGCGCTTCGTCGTTGCGCTGCGCCGCCTCCTCCAGGATCAGTCCCTGTTTCTTCAGGAGGGCGGCGGCGTCCTCGGAGGTCAGCCCCGAAAGGTCGGGAACCGCGACGTCTTGCCCGGAGACCGAACGCCTCACCGTGAGATAGGCGCTGAGCACTCCGACCGCCACCAGAAGCCCGGCGAACGCGCCGATCCACGCGAGGACGATGACTCCCCGGCGCATCTGATCTCGCTGCAATTCGTTGAAGATACGGGCCTCCGCAACGACGGCATGGTAGCACAGCGTTCCCGCGGGACCCAAGACGAGCGCCCAACAGAACCGCCTATCCGCTCCTGGACAGGACCGCCGCGAAAAACCCGTCCGTGTCGTCCCGGTGCGGCAGGGTCTGCAGGAAACCGCGCCCGTCCACCAGACGGTGCAGCGCCGGCGGAAGAATCGAGCGCGCGTCAACGAGGGTGAGATCCCCGCGCTCGAGCAGCAGCTCCTCGATCCGCTCCGGCCCCTCCTCCGGCTCGAGGCTGCAGACGGAGTAGACCAGGCGACCGTTGGGCGACACCAGTCCGGCGGCCGCGCGCAGCGCCCGTCCCTGCGCCCTCGCCGCTGCCTGGATGTCCTCCGGGCTCCGCCTCCAGCGGATCTCCGGGTGCCGCCTGATCACGCCCGTCCCGGTGCAGGGGGCATCGAGAAGCATCCGGCCGAAGAGGCCGCGCAACGCGGGTCGCTCCGCGTCCATGACCACCCGGAGGAGGCCCGCGATCCCCAGACGCCGGGCATTGTCGTCGAGAAGCCGCAGACGCTCGACGGAAGCCTCGGCGGCGACGATGCGTGCGCCGGGGGGCAGCGTCTCCGCCGCCGCCAGGAGCTTGCCGCCGGGTGCTGCGCAGAGATCGAGAAGGCCGCGCGCGGGGTCGATCGGCTGGAGGAGGAGCGCGACAATCTGGGCCGCCTCGTCCTGAATGTAGATGAGACCGTCGCGAAACACCTTCGTGTGCTGCGGCGCACCGCTGACCACCCGCAGGGCGCCTGGAAGCAGCGGCGACGGACCCGTCGCGACTCCTTCCTCCCGGAGCCGCCTCTGCACCGATTCGGACCCCTCGGACGGCTGCCTGAGGCGCAGCACGGTCGGTGCGGGTCTGTTGAGCGTCTCGAGAAGAGACTCGCACTCCTCGCGACCGAAGCGCTCGAGGTAACGCTCGACCAGGAAACGGGGGAAGGAGTTTCTCTCGGCCAGGACGAGCGCCGTGTCGGAGGACTCTTCGGAAGGAAGGAGGTGCGGATCGAGCCCCCCCTCCAGGAGCCGGCAGGCGGCCCGCAGGACGCCGTTCGCGAACGCGGCCGCTCCGCGGCCCCGTCGCGCGCGGAGCAGCGACACGGCTTCGTTCACGGCGGCGGCGCGCGGCACGCGCGTCAGGAACAGGATCTGGAACAGCGCCATCCGAAGAGCGAGGAGCGTGGGCAGGTCGATCTCGGAAAGAGGGCGCGCGGAAGTCGTCTCGATGAGCCGATCGAGCGTCCGTCTGCGGCGCAGCACGCCGTAGACGAGTGTCGTGGCCAGGTGCCGTTCGCGCTCGTCCGGGACATGGATTTCCGCCAGCAGCAGATTGCTGCTCCCGCCGCGGCCCTCGACACCCTCCAGGACGCCGAGTGCCGCGCCGCGGGCCGTTTCAGGCCGGTGGCGCCTGTGCGAAGGTCTCGCCGACACGGATCATCCTTCCATTCGCCGCCTCGCGCGCCGTCATCACCTTGCGTCCCGGAAACTGCACCTGGAGGATCCGCAGCTGGGTATCCCCCTGGCATTGGACGACGATGGCGTCCTGCGCGGCGATCACCTGCCCGGGGGCGGGCCGGGGGGGGCGCGCGGGCGACGCTTCGAGCCCCGCTTCGGCGCGGTGGATGAGGACAGGCCGCCCGCGCAGGTAGGTCACCGCCACGGGCCAGGGGTGGCAGCCGCGCACCTGGTTGGCGATGTCCTGGGCGCCGCGCGACCAGTCGATCCGGCCGTCGGCCCGGCTCAAGGACGGGGCCAGGCTCGCCTCGCACGGATCCTGCTTCTCCGGCTGCAGCGCGTTGCGCGCGTGCAGGTCGAGCGTCCGCGACAGGAGCTCGGCGCCGAGATCGGCGAGTCGGCGGGTCAGCTCGCCGGCCGTCTCGTCCAGCCCGATGGCGCACTCCTGTCGGGGCGGCCCCGCGGTACTTCGGCAGGAGCGATGCGTGCAGGTTGATGCACCAGCGCCTGGGAATCGTCAGGACCTCGGGCGGCAGGATGCGGCCGTAGGCCACCACGACGATCGCCTCCGGCCCGATCCCGGAGAGACGTTCGATGAAATCCGGGACGGCGATCGATTCGGGCGTGATCACCGGAAGACCGGCCCGCTGGGCCTCCGCCTTCACGGGAGAGGGCTCGGGTGGCGAAGACTGCCGTCGACGCGGTCGATCGGGCTGCGTGACGACCGCCAGGACTTCGTGCCCGGCCCCCAGGAGCGCGCGCAGGGAAGGCACGGCGAACTCGGGCGTCCCGAAGAAGACGATTCGCATGCTCCGATCCGGCGGGGACCCGGCTCTCAAACCGGGACCAGGTCCCAGTCCCCGGCACGCATCTTCTTCTGGACCTTCCTCTTGATGAACCGGCGCTTGAGGGGGCTGAGGTGCTCGATGAACAGCCGGCCGCGCAGGTGATCGATCTCGTGGTTGAAGGCGCGCGCCAGGAGGTCCCGGCCCTCCAGTGTGCGGATCCTGCCGTCCAGATCCATGGCCTCGATCACGCAGCGGTCCGGCCGCGTCACGTTTTCGCTGAAACCGGGGAGACTGAGACAACCCTCTTCGTCGGTGTACGAGCCGAAGGATTCGACGATCCGGGGATTGATCAGGACCTGCACCTCGCCCGGCTTCTCCCCGGCCGTGATGTCGACCACGGCGACCGACAGCGCCACACCGACCTGGTTGGCGGCCAGGCCGACGCCCGGGGCGGCGTGCATGGTCTCGATCATGTCCCTGACGAGACGCTCGATGTCGGGTGTGATCGCGCGCACGCTCTCGGAATCGATCGCGAGCACTTCGTGGGGATAGCGCAGGATCGGCAGGATCGCCATGAGGGCGATTGATTTACCACACACCCGTCGAGGCGTCAAGAAATGCCGCGCCGTCAGCGCCCTCTGTCTTTGTCCTGGCCTTCCTCGGGCTTCGGCTGGGGCCTCGGAGGGGCGGGCCGGGCCTGGGGAGGTCGTTCCGGACGCTGGGGGGGCTTCACATCGGGTCGCGCAGGCGGTGGCGGCACGCGCTGAGCCTCGGTGCGGGGCCGGGCGCGCTCCCCGCGGACGCCATTGAAGAGCCTTCCGGCCGCTTCATCGGATTGGCCGCCCGGGCGGCGCGACTCGGTGCGCGGAGGCTCGCGGTCAGGCGCCTCCTGGCCGCGTCCCTGGTTCCCCGCCTGGGGGCGCGGACGGTTGTCCCTCGACGGCTCCTGGGGTCGCGGCTGCGGGGCGCCTTCTGCCCGCCCCGGTCCCTGGGAACGCTGCGGGGGCGCGACCCGCTCGCGCGGCGGTGCCGACTCACGCCCGTTCGGGCGCTGAGGTCCGCCCGCGATGCCGCGTGGAGGTGTCTGCGGGGGGGCCCCTTCTCTCGCCGGGCCGCCAGCACGAACTCGCGGGCGCCCGTTGGCATCGGACCGCGGCGGCGTCTGTCGAGAGCCGACGCCGGGGGCCTCGGGGCGGACATCGGGACGACCCCGCTGGACGCGCGCTTTGTCTCGGGGCTCCGCCGCCGGAGCGCCCCGCCGCCCGCGGGGGCCGGGCGCGACTCTCTCCACGGAGCGGAACGGCAGCGCCTTGTTGTCGCGATCGACCACGACCGGCAGGGGGGCCCGCGTCTGGCGGACCGTCTCCACGAAGCGGGTGGCGCGCTCGGGTTTGCCGCCCACCTCGCGCGGGTTGAAGCGTGGGAGGCGCGAGGTGATCACGACGTCGGTGCCGCGCGGCAGTCGATCGACACGCACCCCGGCGCGCGGCGTGCGCGGATTGGTGAACTGGTCGACCGGCACGAACCGCCAGCCGCGCGGCTGCAGGCGCGTCACGTTGACGTTGACGACGTTGACGATGGTCACGTCCTGGAACACGGGCCGGTTGTAATAGTTCAGCGGGCACCAGCCGATGTGGGACGGACCGACCGCGAAGCTGACCCAGGCCCCGCTCCACATGCGCCCCGGGATCCAGAACCAGCCGATATCGACGGCGAAGTCCCACCGGCCATAATGATACGGCGCCCAGCCCCACGGGTCGGAGGAGACCCATACCCAGCCGGTCGAGCACCAGGACCAGTAGCCGTTCACGTAGGGGCCCCAGGAGCCGGAGTAGACCGGCCTCCACACCCAGCCATAATCGGGGACCTGGCGCCAGGAGCCGTAGTAAGACAGCTCGCTCATGTAGGGGTGGACCTCGTACGGAACCTCGTCCACGACCTGGTCGACCGGCTCGTCCTTGTCGTGTCTGAGGTAGGCCTCCTGGCGACCCTCGCAGAAGCGGTCGAAGTCGTCGAGACGCGCCGTGTTGAACCGTCGCGACTCCGAGGGAGCTCGGCTGGGCTGCACGCTGCTGCGCTCCCCGGAGCGCACCAGGACCGACCCGTCGTCGCCCGAGAGCTCGGCCACCCCGCGGAACGAATACAGCGTGGTGACCCCATCCTCGGTCTCGATCCGGAAGCTCCCTCCTGAAAGCAGGTAGATCGACCCCGCCTCCGTGTCGACCCGGTACGTCTTGTTCTTGCTTTCCGGCTCGGGGGCCTCGATGCGGATGGCACCCTGCTCCAGCGCGAACAGGTTGGTGGACTCGTAACGCGTGTCGATGTCTGCGAGATTCCGCACGTCGACATGCGTCCCGCGATCAAGCCACACGGTCGAGCCGTCCGACAGGCCGATCTCGGAACGGCCGTCCCCGGTCGTCAGGCTGTCGCCCGGAGCGATCGGGTCGTTCACCGTGGCGTCCGCAACCTCTCCCTGACCGGTCCTCTGCAGGGTCAGTCCCCCCTCCAGGTAGCGCACGCGTCCGAAGGTGGAGCCGGAATCAGGATCCGGGTCGCGGTCGTCGGCCCGGGCCGCCGTCACCCGGCCGCCGAACGACAGGAGGGCACCAAGGATGAGAACGGGGAGGACGAATCGCGACCATCTCGGATTGGGACGCATGTTCCTGACCACCTTTCCCGGGGACCGATCCTCCGGTCCCACTCCCTGACTAAGCCAATTCCGTGCCACGAGGTTCGAAGATCCTCCCCTCCCAATTGGCTGGGATTCTCCGCGCGGGGAGTCGAACCTCCCACCGGCGGCCTTGGAATGTCCCCCGGTCAAAGGGCACCGTCCTCGCCTCCGGACACCGCAGGGTCCGCTTGTGAGGTGCGCGTGGCCGAGGCTATACTGGCTCATGACTCGCCGCCTCAGTGATCTTACTCCCCTTGCTCTCCTCCTGTTCCTGGCGGCCCTGGTGATCCTCCTCCCAACCGAGGCGGCTGCGCGGAAGGTCAAGCCGGACCCCGGAAAGGACAAACCGCGACTGTCCCTGATCGCCGATCCGGCCTTCGGCTTCACGCCTGTGACCGTCACGCTCACAGGTCACCTCACGGGCGTCGACCTGCACGACCGGAACTTCTGCCACGCGGCGGTCACCTGGGTCCGGATCGACCCGGGCCAGACCGAGCGTGACAGCTTCAGGGTGCGCGAGGACCCCGCCTGCGTGCACCCGGACGAAGACATCTCCGTGGCCGACACCTTCAACAAGACCTTCGAGCTGTATCGTCCCGGTTCCTACCTGATCCGCCTGGAGATCCAGGCGAAGGACGGGACACGGGTCGTCTCGACGTACACACGGGTCGAAGTCCTGCGGGTTCAGTAGGTCGGCCGCGGTCCGGGTCCACGGCTCAAGGCTGCTGTTCTTCGGGCCGGGGCTCCTCGGGCTGAGGCTGGCCGAGCTGTTTCAGGAGGCGATCCTTGACGCGCTCGCGCAGCTTCTCCTTCGCCCGCTCCTTGGCGGTCGCAGTCTGGGCCCGCGCATTGAGGCGGAAGGCCGGGCTGGCGAGGTTCCCTTTGAGCCCGAAATAGACGACCAGGCGGCCGTTGTCGGTGAGACCTCCCAGGCGCGCGTTCTTCTCCACCATTCCGCGCGTCGAGTCCTCCGAGAATCGCGCGGCGACGTCCAGATCGAGGGTCGCGTCGAGGCCGACATACCCCTTTCCGTCCAAGTCGAGATCGGTCGAGTGCAGCTCCAGATCGTCGGTTCTGGCCCTCCCGTCGGCGATCGACAGGCCCGCCTTGAGGCTCTCGAAGGGCGTGTTCTCCTTGCCGATCCCCTTCCCCCCCGCCATCTCGAGGAGGGCCGCGACCTGCTTCAGAACGCTGATCGAGGTGAGCGATCCATCGGTCAAAAGGACGTGTCCGGTGCCGCGCGCGGTCCTGAGGATTGCGTCCATTCCGGCCCCGCCGGCTTCAACGTCGAGGGTGCCCGCGAAGCGGCCGCTGAGCAGACCCTTCAGCGAGGGGTCGTAGGCCGCCAGCAGCGGCTCGACGTCGATTCTGTCCAGCCTTGTCGCGACCGCATAGCGCGGCACGGCGCGGGAGATGTCCACGCTGCCGGAACCCTGCAGCGTCCCTCCGTAGAAGGAGGCTGCCAGGTCCTTGAGGGTGAGCACGCTCTTCGCCAGGGACATGGAGGCGCGCAGATTGGCGAGGTCGAACGTCTGGAAGCGAATCTCCTTGACCTCGAGGCGGCCGCCGCCGCTGACCTGGTCCAGAAGGCCTCCGGAGGAGGCGGCGGCCGGTTCGGCGGACGGGGCGCCGGCCGCCGGCACCGCCGGCACCAGGGTCGCGATGATCTCGTTCAGGTCGAGACGAGGGGAGGTCAGCGTGAAGCCGATCCGTGGCCGCATGAAGTTCTCGACCTGAAGACTCCCGCGCAGGGAGGAGGAGCCGGCGCTGACCCTGAAGTCGTTCCAGACCGCCCGGTCGCCGTCAACGTTGAGAGATCCCGACAGGTCCTTGAGGGGGAGCGCCATTCCGGCATCGCGGTAGCTGAGGCCGCTCAGGACCAGACTCCCCTTGAAGCGGAGCGATTCAGGGCGCTCGATCGGGATATCGGCCGTTCCGTCGAGGTCGATCGAACCGCTGACCTGGAGTCCGGCCGGACGGGCCGCGCCGAGCCATGGCAGAAGGGTCACGAAATCCTCGGCGCGCAGCGCCCGACCCCTGGCGCGCACGCCGATCTGCGGTTTCCCTCCGGGCGCGCTCAGCCGGGCCTCGGCCTTCAGGAGGCTCTTGCCCAGACCCGCCGAGAGGTCCAGTTCGGTCGGCTCGGCGCTGCCCCAGCCGCGGATGGTCGCGTCGACGGGTGCTATCACCACCTGGGCCCGCCGGCCCGGGACGACGGCGTCGTCGTAAACGAAGATGCGGCCCGAAGTGACGCGCGCCTTCTCCACGACCACCCCGGCGCCTGAGCCTGCCGAGGACCCCGAGGGCTTCGGCCGCGGCGCGGCGGAGGCGCGCTCCACCAGATCGTCGAAGTTCCATCGACCGCGGGCGTCCCGGATGAGAGTCAGGGTTGGACGGTGCAGCGTGAACGACGTCACCGTGGCGCGGCCCCGCAGCAGGCTGAAGAGTCCCAGCCGCACCGACAGCGAGTCGGCCGTCAGGGCGTTTCGGCCGGGGTAGGCGGCGGAATCCGAGAGGGTGATCGGTCCCCCGACCGACAGTCCCGGCGCCGGCAGGAGAGCGAAGGAGATCGTGCCGAGGCCGAGGGTCCGTCCGGTCGCTTCCCGGACGGAGGACACGATCATCGGCCGGTACCGGTTGACGTCCACCAGGAACGGCAGCGCGGCCGCCGCCAGGACCACCAAACCGGCCAGCGCGGCCACAGCGATCAGAATACGTCGAGCGGCGCGGCTCAGGGACGCCTCCTCCTCGAAGTCAGCGGGTCTTGTCCTTGTCTTCTTCCATGTACGCCCGCGCCAGGCGCCGGGAGCGCGAGTATCCCAGGAGCGACGAGAAGCGGGCCATCTTGATCTGCCGTTTGATCTCTCCGAGTTTCCGCCGCGCCGCCTCCCGGCCCAGCTCGATGCACTCGAGTATCGCCGAAAAGTCCGCCCAGTGAACGTGGTCCACGTCGGGCTCGATCAGAACGTCCGCGAAGCGGCACTGCATGGTCTTGAGCGCCTCCGCCTTCAGCGCGTTCGCGCGCACCATGATGTTGAGACCGCTCCTGAGGCCTGAGGTGTCCTCGATCTCCTTCGAGACGTCGACGCCGATGACCAGGCTCGCGCCCAGCCGCAGGGCCGGCAGCACCGGGACCTTGCACATCCATCCGCCGTCGATGAGCAGCCGCCCGTCGATCGGGACAGGCGGCAGGAGACCCGGGACCGCGCTGCTGGCGCTGACCGCCGTTCGCAGGGAGCCCTCGCGCAGGATGACCTCCTCGCCGCGGTTGATGTCGGTCGCGACCGCCGCGAACGGGATCGACGTGCTCTCGATCCGCACGTCGTCCAGGATGGAATTGATATTGTGCTCGAAGTGCTCGGCCGAGATCCACGACGTCTTCGCCATCGAGAACGAGTAGAAGATCCCCTTCTTGACGAGGGAGACGAAGTTGTACAGAAGCCCCGGGCGCGCCTGGCGGCTCTCCTTCAGGAAGTCGAACTTGGATCTCTTGAACTGCTTGCTGAAAATGAACTCCCGGAAGCGCTCCTCGGTCGCCGCGGCGCTGCGCGTCGTGGCGTACACGCCCCCGACGAGCGCCCCGACGCTCGTCCCGACGATGAGGTCGATCGGAATCTGGCTCTCTTCGAGGGTCTTCAGGACCCCGATGTGCGCCAGCCCGCGCGCCGCGCCGCCCCCCAGCGCCAGCCCGACTTTGAACCCTTCGAACATCCACCCACCGGTCTGCGCGCACCATCCCGCGCCAGGGAGCCCGCACCGGCAGGCTCCGGCTCAATATAAGGTAGGGAGCGCCCGGAGGCCATCGAGTCGAGCCGCGCGGACCCGCCGGCGGGCGTACCGGCAGTCCGACCGCAGCGGGCAGCGCGGGCAGTCGGGGGCGCGGGCCCGGCAGACACGCCGTCCCAGGGTGATCAGGTTGACGTGCGCCGTGAAGTACCGCTTCTGCGGGACGAGCCTGGCCAGGATCGCGTGGGTCGTCGCGGGCGTCGATCGGGCGGGTACCCAGCCCAGGCGGCGGGCGACCCTGAAGACGTGCGTGTCGACCGGAAACGCCGGCCGGCCGCAGGCGAACAGCAGGACGCAGCAGGCGGTCTTTTCTCCCACCCCTTTCAGTCCGAGCAGGTAGGCCTTCGCGTCCTCGATGGGGAGGCGCCTCAACATCGAAAGGTCGAGCCTCCCGCGGTCGCGCCGGACCGCCCGCAGGACGCCCTGGATCACCCGGCTCTTGGTCTTCGCCAGCCCCCCGACGCGGATCGCGTCCTCCACGTCGGCCGGTCGGGCGCGCAGCACCCGCTCCCACGATGGAAATCGGCGGCGCAGCGAAGCGTACGCCCGGTCGCGGTTCAGGTCGTTGGTGTGCTGGGACAGGATCGTCAGGATCAGCTCGTCGAGCGGTTCGAGCCGCCGGGCGGGGCGCGGACGCCCGAACGCCCTCTCGAGCCGGTCGAGTGCCCGTTCCACGCGCCTTGGCAACTACTGGGTCCCGGGTGCGGGCAGTTGAGTGAACCGCCCGTCGCTCATCACCATGTCGTCGGCGCTGCCGATCCGCCCGTCGGCCCCGGGGCTGGTGAGCGTGAAGCTCCTCGTGTCCGATTGATACGCGAGCGTATTGCCCCAGGCGTCGACGGTGACGGGCGACGGCAGGAACGCCGGAACGAGCGCCGCGGTCGCCTCCTGGATCGACGTCCCCGGGGGGTACCCGCCGCGGTCCATCGAGTAGGTCGTCAGCGCCTTGCCGATGTTCTCCATCGTCCCGCGTGTGCCAATCAACTTGCCCTGATCGATGGCGTGCAGGACCTGGTGCGCCGCCTGCTCGCCGGTCTTGCCGCAGGCCGAAGGAATGAGCGCGGCCGTCAGCGCAACCAGAAGCGCGACCGGGCTCGCTCGACGCGGCTCCCCCCGGACCGTGTCCGGCTCAGGCGATTCGGCGGTGTCGTGCATGCGGAAACCTCCCCGTGCCAGGCGTCCGTCAGTCTTCCGAACGACTTCCGCGGGGATTGTAGCGGATTTCCGGCGCCGGCGGGCCGCCACGGGGACGACGCGGACGCTGTGATAAGATTTCCGCGAGGCGCTGCCCCTTGCAGAACCCCCCGGACCCGGACGACCCGCATACCGTAGAGCGCGCCCGGATGGTCCTCGAGCAGATCGAGCGGCGCGGTGTGGTGGATCCGAGGGTCCTGCGGGCCATGGAGTCGGTGCCGCGCCACCTGTTCGTGCCGGAGTCCTTCCAGACAAGCGCCTACGAGGACGCGCCGCTGCCGATCGGGGAGGGGCAGACGATTTCCCAGCCGTACATCGTGGCCTTCATGAGCGAGGCGATCCGACCCCGGCCGACCGACCGGGTGCTCGAAATCGGGACCGGTTCCGGGTACCAGACCGCCGTCCTGTCGCGCCTGGTGCGGCACGTGTTCACGATCGAAATGCGGCCGCAGCTGGTGGAGGCGGCGGGGGCGCGGCTGCGGGAGATTGGATGCGCGAACGTGACGGCGCGCGTGGGAGACGGCCACGACGGCTGGCCGGAGGAGGCGCCGTTCGACGCCATCCTCGTCACCGCCGCGCCGCGCGAGACTCCGCAGGCGCTTCTCGACCAGCTCGCGGTCGGCGGGAGGCTGGTCATCCCGCTCGGCGCGCTCGATCAGGAGCTGGTGCGGCTGACGCGCCGGGAGCGCGGGTTCGATCGCGAGACGCTTCTGCCCGTCCGTTTCGTGCCCTTGACCCGGGACGGGCGGTCCCGGGACTGATCCACGAGGAGAGCGCATGGCGAAGGACCTCACATCCCGGAAGGACGATTACAACCGCTGGTACACCGACGTGATCACCCAGTCGCAGATGGCCGATTACTCGCCGGTCAAGGGGTGCATGGTGATCCGCCCGCTGGGCTACGCGGTGTGGGAGGCGATGCAGCGCGAGCTCGACGCCCGCTTCAAGGAGAGCGGGCACGAGAACGCCTACTTCCCTCTGTTCATCCCGGAGTCCTTCCTCCACAAGGAGGCCGAGCACGTGGCGGGATTCGCGCCCGAACTGGCCGTCGTGACGCACGGCGGCGGCAAGGAGCTCGAGGAGGCGCTGATCGTCCGGCCGACTTCGGAAACGATCATCTACGCCATGTTCGCCAAGTGGATCCGTTCCTACCGCGACCTGCCCGTGCTGATGAACCAGTGGGCGAACGTCGTCCGCTGGGAGATGCGCACGCGCCTCTTCCTGCGCACCACGGAGTTCCTCTGGCAGGAGGGTCACACGGCCCACGCCACGGAGGCGGAGGCCGAGGAGGAGGCGCTGAAGATCCTGGAGATCTACAGGCGTTTCGCGGAGGAGCAGATGGCGATCCCGGTCTACACGGGCGTCAAGAGCGACAGCGAGAAGTTCGCGGGGGCTCTCCGCACCTACTGCCTCGAGGCGCTCATGCAGGACCGCAAGGCGCTGCAGGCGGGGACATCCCACAACCTCGGCCAGAACTTCGCGAAGGCGTTCGGGGTGAAGTACCAGACGAAAGAGGGGACGTGGGAGCACGTCTGGTCGACGTCCTGGGGTGTGAGCACGCGGCTCATCGGCGCTTTGGTGATGGCCCACGGCGACGACAGCGGCGTGTGCTTCCCGCCGCGTCTCGCCCCGGTGCAAATCGTGATCGTGCCGATCTGGAAGAGCGACGAGGAAAGAACGCGCATCTCCGAGGCGGTGAGACTGGCGGCCGAGGAGCTGAAGGGGGCGTTCCGGGTCAAGACCGACCTGCGCGACGAGGTCTCGCCCGGCTGGAAGTTCAACGAGTGGGAGCTGAAGGGCGTGCCGCTGCGTCTCGAGATCGGCCCGCGGGACCTCGAGAAGAACCAGTTCACGGCCGTGCGCCGCCTCGATCGACGCAAGACCCCGGTGCCACGCGACGGTCTCCTGGCGCGCGTCGCTCCGCTGCTCGAGGAGATCCAGTCCGACATGCTCGAGAAGGGGCGCGCGTTCCTGCGGGAGAACACGCGCGACGCGAAGAGCTACGACGAGCTCAAGCGCGGCCTCGACGAAACGGGCGGCTTCTTCCGCGCCCACTGGTGCGGGTCGGCCGACTGCGAGAAGCGGATCAAGGACGAGACCAAGGCGACCATCCGCTGCATCCCGCTCGAAGGCAACCGGGAGGACGGCACGTGTCTGCGCTGCAACGGCGCGTCCAGACGCTGGGTCTACTTCGCGCGATCGTACTGATCGCGGCCCTCCTCCCTGTCGCTCCGGGACGGGACAGCGCGACCCTCGATCCGGACGCGGACGCGCCCCGGGCGACCCCCACGGCGGAGCCGGAAACAACTCCGACCGTGCGGTTCCTCGAGCCGGCGCCCCCCGGCCTCGTCCTCGGCGAGACGCGCATCACGGTCGAGGCCACGACCACCCCCGACGCCCGCATCGTGCGCGTCGAGATCGAGGCGGACGGGACGCTCCTGAGCGTCTTCGAGCGCCCGCCCTACACCCTGACCTGGAACGCCGGCAGCGGCTTCGTCAAGAAGACGCTGCGCGCGGTGGCGGTCGACTCACTCGGCCGCCGCGGCGAGGCGACCCTGGTGACGCGACCCATCTATGTCGGGCAGTACGAAGAGGTCCGGCTGGTCAACCTCTACGCCACGGTCCGCGACCGCAAGGGAGCGTCGGTCCTCAACCTGACCCGGGACGATTTCACGATCCTGGAGGACGGCGTGCCCCAGGTCCTGACCCATTTCACATCCGCCAAAGTGCCGCTCACCATCGTCCTTCTCATCGACGCCAGCAACAGCATGAATCTCGGCGGCAAGATCGAGCTGGCGCGGAAGGCGGCGGTGGAGTTCGCGGAGAGCGTGGACGCGGAGGACCGGCTGATGGTCCTGTCGTTCAACGACGACCTGCAGGGTCTCACCGCCGCGAGCGCCGACCGGAGGGCGATCAAGACCGCGATCGAGGCGATCCAGGCCCGCGGCGGGACGGCGCTCTACGACGCGATCTACCGGGCGGCCGATCAGCTCGAGGGGGCGGAGGGCCGGCGCGTCGCGGTGCTCCTGTCCGACGGCCGCGACCAGGCCTTCACCGACAACGAGCCCGGCAGCCTGCACCTGTTCGAGGAGACCCTGGAGAAGGCGCACCGCTCCGAGGTCGCCGTCTACACCATCGGTCTCGGACGCCACCTCGACACCGAGCTCGATCTGCGCCACGAGCGCAGCCTGAAGGATATCCTGGATCAGCTGGCGCGCACCTCCGGAGGCCGCTCCTACTACCCCGAACGGGCCGGGCAGCTCTCGGACATCTACCGGCACATCGCCGTCGATCTGAAGGCTCAATACGCGCTGGCGTACGTTTCGACGAATCAAGCCCGCGACGGGACGTGGCGGGCCATCACCATCCGGACCAGGAATCCCGAACTTCAAGTTGAGGCGAGAGCGGGCTATTACGCGCCGGGCCCGCCGGGACACTGAGACGCGAGGGGGCGGGGACGGCGGATGAGCATCAGGTTGCGGACGTAGATCAGGACACCCGCCGACTGGCCGATGGTGAAGACGATGTCCTGTCTGTACCAGAAGGCGTAGGCGAACAGGATCAGACCGCCGGACAGGCTCAGGTACCAGAACGCCACGGGAATCGTGCTCTCCTTCCGCCGCTCCGAGGCCAGCCACTGCACGATGAAGCGCGTGCCGAAGAGGACCTGCCCCAGGATGCCGAACAGCACCCAGCCGTTCACGTGCAGCAGACGTTCAAACATCATCCTTCACCTCGTAGCGCAGCTTGCGCCGCTTCATCCAGCGGACGGCGAGCAGATCCATGAACGACGGCAGCAGGCGGTTGCCGATGCCGTACTTCGATTCACCGTGGCGGCGCGGCCGGTGCCCCACGGAAAGCTCCTTCACGCGGAACCCTTCCATCTTCAGCAGCGTCGGGAGGAAGCGGTGCATCCCGTCGTAGAGCACCAGGCGCCGGAGCGCCGAGCGACGGAACGCCTTGAGCGAGCAGCCGGTGTCCGTGATCGTCTCGTCGCTCACGCGGTTGCGCACGTAGTTCGCGACCCTCGACGAGACCCGCCGCACCAGGCTGTCCTGCCGACTGGCGCGCACGCCGACGACGGCGTCCCAGCCCGCGAGCGCCGCGAGCAGCCGCGGGATGTCGGCCGGATCGTTCTGGAGGTCGGCGTCGAGCGTGACGACGACCTCCGCGCCGGCGCTCTTGAATCCCGCGTCCATGGCCGCGGATTGACCCGCGTTGCGCGCGAAGGTCAGCACCCTCACGTGCGGGTCGGCGGAGCGCAGTCCGCGGAGGATGCCGTCGCTGCCGTCGGTCGAGCCGTCGTCCACGAACAGGATCTCGTAGGTGTGACCGGTCGATTTCATGACCTCCGTGATCTCCCGGTGGAGAAGCGCCAGGTTGTCCCGCTCGTTGTAGACGGGGATGACGAGCGAGACTCCGGGGGAGGCCGGGGGACCGCCGCTCACGCTAATTAAAAATCCAGAGACGGCGGAGACGGCTCATGAAGCGGTGCCGCGCGGACTCCTCCTCGGTGAGAAGCTCGGGGGCCAGGCGGAACTTCCACTTCAGGACCGCCGAATCGTCGATACGCCGCAGGAACGGGAACAGGAAGCGCGCACCCGGACCCGCAGGGTCGAAGCAGAAGGAGGCGTTGAAGTCGATGATGCACGGCCGGCCGTCTTCGGTGACGAGGATGTTGTCGCGCTTGCGCAGGTCGATGTGCGCGACACCCCGGGCGTGGATCTGCCCCACCAGCCGCACCAGCTTGTCGAACATCGGTCCGGCCTGGTCCCGTTTTCTCCGGCACCAGCGCGTGATCCGCTCCCCCTCGATCGGCTCCATGAGGATCCCGATCCGTCCGGCTTCGCCATAACACCGCGGAATGCCGGCGATCCCCTGCAGCCTGCGAAGCGCCCGCATCTCGCGGGCCACCTGCCGGCGACCCAGCAGGCGCACGGGCCAGAGCTTGTCGCTGAAGTCCTTGAGGACCGCGCGATCCGAACCGTACGCGACGCTCTTGATGTCGGGCTTGGCCCAGCTCCCCTGCCGGATGATCTCGATCGTCAGCGGGGTGGCGGCGGCCTCGAGCGTCTCGGCCATCGGCGCTCCTGTGCTATTCTGCGCGCTCGCGCAAAGAACATTCATCTTACCATAGCCTCCCGAGGGGCACCGGACATGGCTCCGGAGCGATGACCGCCTTCACGCGCCGGGATCTCGAGTCCCTGCCGCGCCGCCGTCTCCACGACGGTCGGAACGTCGCCAAGGCGGTGGTGGATCTGGTCGAATTCGGCGGGCGCCGCATCGTCCTGAAGGACGTGTCCTCGCGTCCCTGGCCGGTGCGCCTGGTCCTGGGCCCGTGGCAGCTCGATCGCGAGGAGCGCGCCTATCGCGTCCTGGCCGGCGCTCGCGGCACCCCGGCGTTTCTGGCGCGGGTGGACCGCCAGGCGATAGCACTCGAGTACGTGGCCGGACGGAGCCTGGCGTCCTTCCGGCCGGGCGAGCTGGATTCCCGCTTCTTCGATCGCCTCGACCTCCTGGTCAGCGCTCTTCACGCCCGGGGCGTCGCGCACGGCGACCTGCACCGTCACGATGTCCTGGCCGGTCCCGGCGACGAGCCGTACCTGGTGGACTTCTCCACGTGCATCGTGGTGTCCCCTTCGGCCGGTCGGATGTCGCGGTTCCTCTTCCGGCAGCTGTGCAGGGCCGACCTCCGCTCGGCGGCCAAGCTCCGGCGCCGGCTGCTCCCCGCCCCCGGCGCCGAGCTGCCCGGGCGCCCGGGTCTGTACCGGATCGGCCGGCGGATGAAGGCCCTCCTCGACCTGATTCGGCGACGGGGCTAGCGTCGTCCCGCGAGCGGGGACGTTCTCCCGCGCGCGAGAACTTCCCCGCGACTCCTGATATAATTCAGCCGAGCCATCGACCGGGTCTCCGGAGACATCCGCGTTCATGATCAAGGACGTCCGCACCAAGGCGCTCAAGGTGATTCCCGACGAACGGGGCCGCCTCATGGAGACCCTGCGATCGGACGACGAGCTGTTCAGCAAGTTCGGGCAGGCCTACATCACGACCGCCTACCCCGGCGTCGTGAAGGGGTGGCACTACCACAAGATCCAGGTGGACAACTTCATCGGCGTCCGAGGAATGTTCAAGGTCGTCCTGTACGACGACCGCGAGAGCTCGCCGACGCGCGGCGAGGTGAACGAATTCTTCCTCGGCGTGCACCAGCCGATGCTGCTGCAGATCCCGACCCACGTGCTGCACGGCTTCAAGGCGATCGGCACGGAAGAGGCGATCATGCTCAATCTTCCCACGGAGCCCTACCGACACGACGCCCCCGACGAATACCGCGTCGATCCCCACAGTCCCGACGTCCCCTACGACTGGGCGCTGAAGGAGAAGTAGGCATGAAGGGGGTCATCCTCGCCGGCGGCCTGGGCACGCGCCTGAATCCACTGACGAAGATCACGAACAAGCACCTCCTGCCGATCTACGACCGGCCGATGATCCACTACCCGCTCCTGACCCTGGTCGACGCCGGCATCCGCGACATCCTGATCGTCACCGGCGGCAACCATGCGGGGGAGTTCCTGCGCCTTCTGGGGAACGGCCGCGAGTTCGGGCTGGACGACATCGCCTACACCTACCAGGAGGGCGAGGGGGGGATCGCCGACGCGCTCTCGCTGGCCCGGCACTTCGCCGACGGCGACAAGGTCGTGGTGATCCTGGGGGACAACATCATCGAGGGGGACATCCGCCGGACCGTGGACGCCTTCCGCGCGCAACCGAAGGGGGCGCGTCTTCTCATCAAGAAGGTCCCCGACCCCGGGCGCTTCGGCGTGCCCGAGCTGCGCGGCGGCCGGATCGTGTCGATCGAGGAGAAGCCGAAGGTCGCGAAGTCGGACTACGCCGTCATCGGGATTTACATGTACGACGCGTCCGTGTTCGATATCGTCTCGACGCTCAAGCCGTCCGACCGCGGCGAGCTCGAGATCACCGACGTCAACAACGCCTACCTGGGCCGGGGCGAGCTGGAGCACGACATCCTCGAGGGCTGGTGGACCGACGCCGGCACCTTCGAGTCGCTGTACCGCGCCAGCCAGCTCGTCCGCGAGAAGATGATCGAGAAGCTCACGGCGAAGATCCGATGACGCGCGTCCTCGTCACCGGGGGGGCCGGATTCATCGGCTCCCACTACGTCCACCATGCGCTCGCCGCCCACCCCGACTGGCGGGTCACCGTCCTCGACAAGCTCACCTACGCCGGCAATCCCGCCAACCTCGAGGACCTGAAGGGGAATCCCCGGTACCTGTTCCTCAAAGGCGACATCGCCTCGAAGACCGACGTCGAGAGGGCGATGGAGGGAGGCGTCGACATTCTCATGAATTTCGCCGCCGAGACGCACGTCGATCGTTCGATCGGCGATCCGGAGGGGTTCATCCGCACCGACATCTACGGCGCCTACACGCTCCTGGAGGCGGCGCGGGAGCGCAAGGTGAAGGCGTTCGTGCAGATCTCCACCGACGAGGTGTACGGCAGCGTGGCCAGCGGTCAGAGTCGCGAGACCGACGCCCTGATGCCGAGCAACCCGTACTCCGCGAGCAAGGCGGCCGCCGATCGTCTGGCGTATTCGTACTTCGCGACCTATCGCCTGCCCGTCTTCATCAGCCGGGCCTCGAACAATTTCGGACCGCGCCAGTACCCCGAGAAGGTCATCCCGCTGTTCGTCACCAACGCCCTCTCGGACGAGCCTCTGCCGCTCTACGGCGATGGTCAGAACGTGCGTGACTGGCTGTACGTGACCGATCATTGCGCGGCGCTCGACGTGATGCTCGAGCGCGGCACGCCCGGCGAGGTCTACAACATCGGCGGCGGCAGCGAGCGCCGCAACATCGAGATCACCGAGATGATCCTCGACCGGCTGCGCAAACCCAGGACGCTCCTGCGGCACGTCCAGGACCGTCCCGGGCACGACCGGAGGTACGCCCTCGACTGCTCGAGGATCCAGGCGCTCGGCTGGTCGCCGCGGGTGCGGTTCGAGGAGGGCCTGGAACGGACGGTCGCCTGGTACGCCGAGAACCGGGCCTGGTGGCAGCCGATCAAAACGGGGGACTACCTGTTGTACTACCGGGCGCACTACCGCCTCTGACGGATTCCGTCACATCGATCGAGCGCAGCACCCCGTTGCGCTCCATGTCCAGATCGATCTCCAGGACCGGACGGTCGGGAAGCGACGTGTCCCAGTAGAGCAGCCGCGCCCGGTAGCCGTCCTCGGTCTCCACGGGATCGATGCGCGACACCGCGTCCTCGGCGTCCAGGCTCTCGGCCAGCCGCTGCATGTTCTCCTCGCTGTCCCGGGCCCCCTCGAGGGCGACGAGGTCGAGCGGCGTCAGGACGAGGCCGGGAAGACGCCCCTCGATCCGGAGATAACACGCGATCATCTCGCGGGCGCCGCCGCGATCCAGGGACAGGTGGTCGCGGGCGACGGCTTCCGAGATCCGCGCCCGCGATTCCTCGACCGGCTGGGGAGGGATCCGACCCGGGTTCGCCAAGTTCTCCGGCCAGAGACCGCGCACTCCGACGATGACCCAGGTGTCCTCGCAGCCGTTCGTGCAGACGACGTAGAGCCTCAGGTGCCTCAACGACCCGCAGGGGATCCTCTCGACCTCGGCGCCGCGGTTCGGACCGGGGTAGACGGCGGAGAAGACCGCCAGAGACCGGCTGAGGCTCTCCGGCGGGTCGAGCAGCGAGGTCGCCCAGAGGATCACGACCGCCACGACGGCCAGACAGGCCCCTGTCGCGACGCCGACCCACTTCACCGGGACGCATCCTTCTGGAGCAGGTGGTATCCCTGGCCCGACACCGTTCCGCGCAGGACTTCGATCACGCCGGACAACGCGGCGGGATCGACCGTCTTCAGCAGTTCGTCCTCGATCAGGAGCTGCCGCGGCCCCGGGCGCCCGAGGTAGAGTGCTATCGCCTCCGGCGTGTCGGCCTCCTCGGCGAACCGATCGGTGTAGAACACCCAGGCATCCCGCTTCTCCTCGGTCGTCGAGAATGCCGCGCCGGCCACGAGGCGCTGCTTCACCTGAGAGGCGAAGCCGCGGATGTTCGCGCGCCGGTTCGCCCAGGGCAGGAGAGTCTCCGTCGAGATGAGGACCACCAGGACGAGCGAGGCGAACAGGCAGGTGAGCGCCCCCGCGGTGCGGCCTCTCACGTGCAGGATCGAGGCCGCCACGGCGCCGGCGGCGAAGACGAGACCGAGGGCCGCGGCCGTGGCGAGAAGCTCCGGGTAGCGGCGGCGCGCCATCAGCACCAGCGCGGCCGTCACCAGAAGCGTGATTCCGGCCCACGCGAAGAGAGGAACGCGCAGACGGCGCGCCGCCTCCCGAAGCGCGGCCTCATCGTCGGACCCGCGTGTCTCCCCCTCTGCGGGGGCGCTCCGCCAGGCGCGCGCCAGAAGACGCGCCACCAGGATGGCCGCGGCGGGGTAGAGCGGAATGATGTAGACGCCGCGCTTTCCCGTCGAGAACGAGAAGAACAGGAAGATGGCGGCGGCCCAGGACAGGAGAAAGACCGCCGCGCTCCTGCGTTCGCGCTCCTGCGGCGAGACGGCGTGCGCGATGGCCCAGGGGAGGAAGACGATCCAGGGGAAGAAGCCGACCGGAAACCGCCAGAGGTAGTACCAGACAGGGTGCGTCGAATTCCACGCCCCCACATAGCGCTCCACGTTCTGGTGCATCAGGACCCAGATCGCGTACCTGAATCCCAGCCGCCAGGCGAACACCCCGAACCAGGACAGCGTGACCAGAAGGTAGAGGAGGAGGCCCGGGGGGGAGACGACGCGCCGGGCGAAACGGAAATCCCGCTCGAGGAGCGCCCAGGGCACGATCGCCAGGATCGGCAGCACCAGACCGACCGGCCCTTTCGCCAGAGTCGCGACTCCCATCATGATCCAGGCGGCCGCGATCAGGACGCCCTCCCTGTCCCGCCGCGCGCGGCCGAGCCAGAACAGGACGATGGCCGACAGCACGAACAGGTTCAGCGTCATGTCGATCGAGGCCCAGCGGCCTCGCTCGAGGATCTGCAGCGACGTGGCGAACACGAGCGCCGCCAGCAGGCCCGTACGCCGGTCGTAGAGCCAGGCCCCGAGCCGCTCGATCAGGAACAGCGCCAGGAGGGTGGACACGGCGGACGGCAGCCGCGCCGCCCACTCGTCGATCCCCCCCAGGAGTCTCGCGAAGCCGTTGATCGCCCAGAAGAACAGCGGCGGCTTGTCGGTATAAAGATGATTGTCGAGGGACAGGACCGAGTAATCGCCGCGCATCCACATCTCCTTCGCCACCAGCGCGAAGCGCGGCTCGTCGGGGGGCCACAGGTCGTGCGACCCGAGTCTCCAGAAGAAGAGAACGAGTCCGGTGAACAGGAGGAGCGCGAGGCGGCGCCGTTCGCGCGCGTTGACAGTCCCGTGTGCGTCCATCTAGGATGCGTCCTCGCCGCCGACGGCGGGCCCTCTGTACGGAGACGACGGATGCAGGAGCGCAGCAAGGTTCTCGGCTGGATCCGTCTCCTCCTCGTCTACGCGTTCATCGCGGCCCTGCTGTACGTCTCCCACCCCACGCCGGCGCTCCTCTGGACCGGCGGCGTCCTGGCGCTTCTCGGCGAGGCGATCCGGATCTGGGCCGCGGGCCACCTGACCAAGTCGGTCCGTCTGGTCACCTCGGGACCGTACGCCTACACGCAGAACCCGCTCTATCTCGGACGCCTTCTGATCCTCACCGGGCTGGCGATCGCGGCCCGCACCGAGGCGTACGTGAACCTCGTCGCGCTGGCGATCGGCTACGGCGTCTTCTTCCTTTATTACATTCCCCGCAAGCTGCGGGTCGAAGGGGGGCGTCTGGCGAGGCTGCACGGCGCGGCCTTCGAAGAGTACCACCGGAGCGTGTCGATCCTCCTGCCCCGTCCCCGCCGCTACCCGGGCGGCCGGCAGCCCTGGTCCTTCCCGCTCATGGTGCATAACCAGGAGCCCCTGGTCCTGGCGGGCGTCACCCTGGCGCTCGCCGTCCTCGCCTGGAAGACGGGACATCCCTGAGCGCGGACCGAGACGCATCCTCATCGCCCGACCGGCCCTTGCGGAGTGGGCTGCTGCAGCGCCCCCAGAAGCAGGTCGGCCAGCCTCGCGCCGACGACCGCCGCGCTGTAGTTCGTCTCGACCCTGAGGCGGCCGCGCTCACCCATCCGCCGCGCGAGGTCCGGTTCGGCAACCAGACGCCGAAGACCGGAGACCCACTCGTCCGCCGTCCGCGCGAAGAGCCCCGTCTCGTTCTCCTGGACCAGCTCGCGATTGGCCCCGACGGGCGAACAGACGACGGGCAGCCCCGCCGCCTGGTACATGAGGATCTTCAGGCCGCACTTCCCCTGCGAGAACGGCGTGTCGTCGAGCGGCATCACCCCGATGTCGAGACCCAGGAGGGCCGGCGCCTCCGCCGCGGCGGTCCACGCGATCGTCTCCGTCGGGACGCCTGGAAATTCCACGAATTCGTTGCAGATCTGGACGAACCTCCCTCCCGGGCTCTCCCCCAGGACGCGGCGCAGCGGCTCGGCCAGGGCCTGCAGATAGCGCAGGCTCGGCCGGCTGCCGATCCAGCCGATCCGTGGCGCGCCCCCTCGCGCGCCGCGCGCCGCGCGCGCCCGGGCCAGCGCGGGGGCGGGGAACGGGCGCAGATCCACCGCGGTGGGGAGGACCGCCACGTCCCGCGCGTAGCGCGCCGCGTGCTCGGCCAGGTACCGGTTGCCGGCAATCACCCTGAGGCCGCGGCGGAGGACCGCGGCAAGGCGCGTGCGGCGCGAAGCGGCCCGCCTGGAGGCACGCTCCTCCCCGAAGCGCTCGCGCTCGTCGGGACTGACCGCGAAGATCGCGTCGTCGAAGTCGAACACGAGGGGGGCGGTGCCGAGCAGGAGCGGCAGCTTCCAGCGTGCGAACAGCTTCTTCTGCACCAGGACCGCGTCGGAGCGCCGCGCCCTGCGCGCCAGATCGGCGAGATCGGACAGCCGGCGCCTCTTGGCCACGAAGACCTCGGCGTCGATCCCGCGCTCTCTCAGGACCTCGAGATGCTGCAGGACCCGCAGCCGGCTGCTCGGGTGGCTGGCACCGCCGTTCAGGACGCAGAGAAGGCGCACCCTACCTCCAGGTGATGCGCACTCCGCCCGGTGCGAGATCGAAGGCCACCCGGCCGCGCCCGTCGCGCCACCCGCGCCCGCCCCGGTGCGAGTCGACGAGGAGGCGTCCGATCCCGAGACCGCTGGCGTAACCCAGGAAGACGTCCGGGGCCCAGTGCCGGTCCCGGTCCATCCGCTGCAGGGCGGTGAGCCCGGCGGTGCTGTAGAGACCCCAGGTGCCGAAGTGCTTCCAGAAGCGGACGCCGCGGCCGTCGTCGGCCCCGACACGCAGGTGCCGGTCGACGATCGGCGCCAGCATCGAGGCCGCGATCGTGACGTCGCCCGAAACACTGTGGCCGTTCGACCTGAACAACCGGACGCGATCGCCGACCTCCGGCCGGTCGGTGGCGACCACCTTCTGGGCCGTCCCCGTCACGGCCCCCGCGAAGGCCAGGGTCTCGAGGAGCAGCATGGACGTCTCGCGGTCGTACTCTGAATCGCGCATCTTGCCGACGAGATAGAAGCCCAGGGCGGTGGCGAGAGGGGTCCCCAGCTTTCCCATGTTGCGGGCCTCGTCGAGGAAATGATCGATCGAGTCCGTCCGGTTGCGCTGCACCGCGTCCCGGATGTCCTTCCGCACGGTGTAGAGAGCCGCTCCCGTTCCGATCACGGCGGCGAGCTTGAACCATCCGGCCCGATCCAGGTGGGCGGGGCGCCCGAACACGTAGCGCGCGTCGAGGCCGACCTGGCGCCATTTCAGGGGCGCGTCCGATCCCGTGCGCTCCCCCGCCCCCTCCGCGGCCCCGGACTCGTCCGCCCGCGCCGTCCGCATCGTCCCGGGCATCAGGCACACGAGCAAGGCGACGAGCCCCGCACGCGCTCTCGTTCCGGTTCCCCTCATGGCGTCTTCCCCTCCGGCACTTCGGATGCGGGTGGCGTCCCGCCCCCCGCCACCAGGAGCATTTCGCGATGCCCGATCTGCTGCCGGTCCAGGACGTCCAGCGGACCGGCGAGCGTTCGCCGCTCCCCCTCGAAGACATCGTCTTCGATGAGACAGTAGCGGCGCGTCGGCGAACTGAAATACTCGCTCAGCTGGCGGGGGCTCTTCAGCACCGGAATGAAGCGGCCGGTGTAGTAGACGTAGGTCGGGTGGTAGTCCGGATACATCGCCAGCTCGGCCTGACCGACCTCGGCCAGCACACGCTGACTGAAGGCCCGGGCCGACTTGTGCGGATCGAGCGCCGGCAGAACAGCCACGACGACCGCCAGGTACACGACCACGAGCCCGCCGCTGAACGCGGCCAGCGCGGCCCCGCCCCTGTACCGCCGGTGCACGACCAGCGCCGCGAGCGCGGCGACGGCGGCCAGCGCGGCGACGAGGACCGCCGGTCGCAGCAGATCGGGCGCCTCGGATCGGATCTTCGGCACGGCCACGACGGCCCCCCCGATCGCGAGCGCCAGGCAGATCCCGGGCAGCCAGGCGATCGCGCGATCGACCGGCGACGGGTCCCAGTCCATCAGCGCAAGGTCCCACACCCGCGCCACCAGGAGGCTGAGCAGCGGCAGCAGCGGCAGCAGATACACGCCGCGCTTCTCGACCGAGACGGCGAACACCGTGAAGATGACGACGACCCAGGAGTAGACGTAGGCGTTGTCACGGTCCGGCCGCGCCCCGCGACGCGGGAAGGTGTGCCGCAGCGCAGCCGGCAGCAGGATCACCCACGGGAAGAATTCCAGGGGCAGGCTGATCAGGACGTGGTAGAAGGGCTGGGCGTGGTGCTCGCCGCTCGTGAAGCGGTGCGCCAGGCGCTGCAGGAGAGCCTCCAGGGGGAACGGTTCGCCGGTCCTGCGGTAGGCCGCCACCCAGAACGCAAGCGGGACCAGGGAGAGCGGCAGGCCCCAGGGCAGGCCCATCCGCCGCACGAACCGGAGATCGTGCGATGACGCCAGGAAGACCAGGACCGCCAGGAGCGGGATGAGCAGTCCATGCGGCCCCTTGGTCAGATTGGCCAGACCGATGGCGAAATAGAAGACCGCCATCCAGACCTGTCCGCCGCCGGCTCGGTAGGCCTGATGGAAGGCCAAGCAGGCGAGCATCAGCCAGAGTGTCCAGAGCATGTCGGGGTGCGCCCAGCGCCCCTCCATGAAGTATCCATAAGTCGTCGCCAGGATCACGGCCGCGAGCGTCCCGGTCCGCCGGCCGAACAGGCCCCTTCCCAGGAAAAAGACGACGAAGAGCCCCCCGAGCGCGGCGAGGCTCGACGGCAGGCGCAGGGCGAGCTCCGTGGGCCGGCCCGCCGGAAGAGAGAACAGCGCCGCGAGCCAGGGATAGAGCGGCGGCTTCTCGAAGTAGAGCTGCTGGTTGTCGCGCAGCACCGCCCACGACCCGCTCAGGTGGATCTCGCGAACGACCTCGCCGATGTCCGGCTCGTCGGGGGCCCACAGGTCGTGCGCTCCGAGTCCCGTGGCGAACAGCAGGAGCCCCAGAACGAGCAGCAGCAGGAGACAGCTCCTGTCGCTTCGAAAGATCCCGATCGCAAGGGTCATGCGCTCGTGGCTCCCGGCCGCGGGACGCTCCCGTGGCCCAGAGGATCGGACGGTCTACTGGACGGATGCCTCGGGCGCGGGCCGGTCGTCGCGGAACTGCAGCGCGTGAAGGCGCGCGTACAGCCCCTTGCGCGCCAGGAGCTCCGGGTGCGTGCCACGCTCGACCAGACGTCCCGCGTCGAGGACCAGGATGACGTCGGCCCGGCGGACGGTGGAGAGGCGGTGCGCGATGACGAACACCGTGCGACCCCTCATCAAGTTCTGCAGCGCCCCCTGGACCTCGGCCTCCGATTCCATGTCGAGGGACGACGTCGCCTCGTCCAGGATCAGGATCGGCGAGTCCTTCAGGATCGCCCGCGCGATCGAGATCCTCTGCCTCTGTCCCAGCGACAGCCGGTGGCCGGCCTCTCCGAGGGTCGTATCGAAGCCGTGCGGCAGCGTCCGGATGAACGCCTCGGCATGCGCGGCGCGCGCCGCGGCGAGCACCGCCTCCATCGGGACATCCGCCCGGCCGTAGGCGATGTTGTTGCGCACCGTGTCGTCGAACAGGATGACCTCCTGGGTGACGAGGCCGATCTGGCTGCGCAGCGACGACAGGGCCACGTCGCGCACGTCGCGGCCGTCGATCAGCAGCGCCCCCTCGGTCACGTCGTAGAAACGAGGCAGCAGGTTCACCAGGCTCGACTTGCCGGCGCCGCTCGAGCCGACCAGGGCCACGACCGTGCCGGCGGGGACGATCAGATCGACCCCCCGCAGGACGGGCGTCTGGCCGTAGGCGAAATGCACGCCTTTGAATTCGATCCGCTCGCGGAACGGCGGCAGCTCCGGGGCCCCCGGCTTCTCGCGCACGCGGTTCGGCAGGTCCATGATGTGGAAGACGCGCTGGGCCGCGGCCATCGCCTGCTGCAGCTCGTTGTTGATCTTCACCAGGTTCTTGATCGACAGGAAGATCATGGTGAGCGCACCGATGAACGTGAGGAACTCGCCGCCGGTGAGCTTGCCCGAGGCGATGCGCATCAGGGCGTAGGCCAGGAGGATGGCCCCCCCGATCGCCCCGACCACATCCAGCACCGGCCCGGTGATCGAGGTCAGGCGGGCGCCGCGCTTCTCCGCGCTCTGGATCCGGTCGAGCGCCCGGCCGAAGCGCCCGATCTCGAAGTCCTCCATCCCGAACCCTTGCACGACGCGGGTCCCGGTGATCCCCTCCTTCATCACGTCGACGGCCTCCCCCATCTTCTCCTGGCTGCGCCGGCTCGTGCTCTTGAGGCGGATGCCGAGGCGCGCCACCGGGTAGACGATCAGGGGGAGCAGGATCAGGCAGAAGGAGGCGAGCCGCCAGTTCAAGTAGAACAGCCACGCCGCCTGCCCGATCACGATCGCCACCAGCCGGAAGATGTCCGCGAGATCTCCCGAGACCGTCCGCTGGATACGCCCGACGTCGTTGACGACCCGCGAGATCAGCATGCCGCTCGGGTGATCGGAGAAGAACGCCAGCGATTGTCTCTGGATGCGGGCGTACAGGTCGGACCTCAGGTCCCGGACCACCTGGAGCCCGACCCACCGTGTCAGGTACGAGCCGAGGTAGGTGAAGACTCCCTTCAGCACGAACAGGATGACGATCAGCGCGGCGATGATCACGATCTGGCCCGTCGACTCTCCGAGGCGTCCGATGAGCGGAAGCCTCGGGGCGACGGTGCCGCCCGGACCAAGGAATTTCAGGACCCGATCGACGATCTCCCCCTTGCCCTGCGTCGCGGCGGGCTCGATCGGCACGCGGGAGAAGAACTCGTCGACGATCGGCCGGATCAGGCTGAGCAGACCGAGCAGCACGACCGAGATGAGGGCCGAGGAGAGCGCGGCCGCGGCCAGGCGCGCGACGTAGGGCCGCACGTAACGCAGGAGGCGGAGCAGGTCTTTCATCAAGCCTCGAAAGAAACGGGCACGATCCCCGGACCGCGCCTCAGCGCGGCGGGATCTCGAGGGCGCTGAAGAAGTAGCCGATCTCGAAGGTGGCGGTCGCCGGCGCGTCCGAACCGTGCACGATGTTCTTCTCGATCGACGAGGCGAAGTCTTTCCTGATCGTGCCCGGTTCCGCCTTGGCCGGATCGGTCGCCCCCATGATCGTCCTGACCCGGGCGATGGCGCCTTCCCCTTCCAGGACCATCGGCACGATCGGGCCGGACGACATGAATTCGACGAGCGAAGAGAAGAAGGGCCTCTGGCGGTGCACGTGATAGAAGCCCTCGGCCTCGGCGCGCCCGAGGCTCGTCATCTTCAGCGCCACGACCTTGAGACCCGCGGTCTCGAACCGCCGCACGACCTCGCCTACGACGTTCCGCGCGACACCGTCCGGCTTCACGATCGACAACGTCCTTTCGATCATCCTCTCCCTCGCGCGCCCGCGGAGGGGGCCGACTCCCGCAGCAGCGCCTCGACCGCCTCGCCGATCTCGGCGGGGTTCTGCAGGACGCGCACGCCGCACTCCCGCAGGACCGCCATCTTCTCGGCGGCGGTTCCGTGTCCGCCGGCGATGATCGCGCCGGCGTGGCCCATCCGCTTCCCGGGCGGGGCCGTCTGGCCGGCCACGAACGCGACCATCGGCATGTTCAGGTCCCGCGCGGCGTAGCGCGCCGCCTCTTCCTCGGCGCCGCCGCCGATCTCGCCGATCAGCACGAGGGCGCGCGTTTCCGCGTCCTCCCGGAACAGCCGCAGGGCGTCCAGAAATGTCGTGCCGATGATCGGGTCGCCGCCGATGCCGATGCAGGTGCTTTGTCCGATGCCGCGCCGCGACAGCTGGGCCACCGCCTCGTAGGTCAGAGTGCCGCTCCTCGAGATCACACCGACCGGCCCGGGCTTGTGGATGTACCCCGGCATGATGCCGATCTTGCACTTCCCCGGCGCGATGATCCCGGGGCAGTTCGGCCCGATGAGGCGCGTCGGATGGCCGGACAGGGCCGCCTTCACGCGGACCATGTCCGACGCGGGGATCCCCTCGGTGATGCAGACGACCAGCTTCAGTCCGGCGTCCGCGGCCTCCAGGATCGCGTCTGCGGCCGCGGCGGGCGGGACGAAGATCATCGACGCCTCCGCCCCCGTCTTCGCGACCGCCTCCCGCACCGTGTCGAAGACCGGGATCCCCTCGTGCAGGACGCCGCCGCGGCCGGGCGTGACACCGGCGACGATCCGGGTGCCGTACTCGAGGCAGCCGCGCGCGTGAAACGTCCCCTCCCGTCCCGTAATGCCCTGGACGACGACGCGCGTCTCCCGATCGACCAGGATGCTCATCGCGCGCCCGCCAGCGCCACGACCTTCCGGGCCGCGTCCAGCATCCCGTCCGCCAGGGTGAAGTCGAGACCCGACTCCTTGAGGATGCGCCGCCCCTCCTCGACGTTGGTCCCCTCGAGGCGGGCCACCACCGGCACGCGCACGGCCACCTTCTGGATCGCCTCGACCAGCCCGCGCGCCAGGACGTCGACGCGCAGAATGCCTCCGAAGATGTTGATCAGGACCGCCTTCACGCTGGGATCCGAAAGCAGGATCTTGAACGCCGACGCCACCTGCTCGGAGGTTGCGCCGCCGCCGACGTCCAGGAAGTTGGCGGGCTCCCCGCCGACGAACTTGATGATGTCCATGGTCGCCATCGCCAGGCCGGCGCCGTTCACCATGCACCCCACGGTCCCGTGCAGCTTGATGTAGTTGAGGGCGTGCAGGGAGGCCTCGACCTCGAGCGGGTCCTCTTCGTCGGTGTCCCTCAGGTCTCTGATCTCCGGGTGCCGGAACAGGGCGTTGTCGTCGAAGCTCATCTTCGCGTCCAGCGCCAGGAGCGTCCCCTGTTTCGTCACGACCAGCGGGTTGATCTCGAGAAGCGACGCGTCCGTCGCGTCGTACGCGGTCACGAGGGCCTGCATCAGCCGCGAGCCGCGCGTCATCTCCTCGCCGGTGAGACCGAGGGCCAGGGCGAGACGGCGTCCCTGGAACGGCCGGAAGCCGATGAGCGGATCGACCGGCTCGATCCGGATCGCCGCCGCATCCTTACGCGCCACCTCTTCGATCTCCATCCCCCCCTGGGCGGAGCCCATCACGACCGGGAGGGAGCGCCCGCGATCGAGCGTCGCCCCCAGGTAGATCTCGCGGGCGATGTCGACCGGCTCTTCGATCAGCAGGCGCCGCACCTTCTTCCCCTGCGGTCCGGTCTGCGGCGTGACCAGCGTCATGCCGATCATCTGGCGCGCCAGCCGCTCCGCCTCGTCCGCGTCGGCGGCGATCTTGACGCCGCCCCCCTTGCCGCGACCGCCGGCGTGGATCTGCGCCTTGACGACGCACTTTCCGCCCAGGCGCGCGGCGACCGCCCCCGCCTCCTTGGGGCTGAAGGCGACGTCCCCCTTCGGCACGTCGATCCCGAAGCGCTTCAGGATCTGCTTCGCCTGGTACTCGTGAATTTTCATGGGCACTCTATATAGCATCCGTCCCGGATCGTGTCAAACCATTGTTTTGACAGCCCTTTCCTGCTCTGTTACGATGCGCGCGCGCTCAGCATGGGAGTCGTCCCGAAGGATGTCACTCCTCGATAGAGTCGCGATCCCCGTCCTTGCCGCGGTCTTCGTCGCGCTGGCGGCCCCGGCCGGGATGCCCGCCTCCGCGTCCGACGCTCCGCCCGCGCCGGTTCCTCTCGCGGATCGCCTGGCGTCCCTCGTGCGCGCCCCCGCCCTGAGTCCGGAGGAGACCGGCATCGCCGTCCTCCTGCTTCCGGAGGGACGCCCGATCTACACGCGCAACGCCGATCGTCCGCTCCTGCCCGCGTCCACGCTCAAGATCCTGACGAGCACCGCGGCGCTCGCCCTGCTGAAACCGGAATTCGTCTACCAGACGCGCCTGTTGGCCGACGGCCCGATCGACGCCGCGGGAACGCTCACGGGAAACCTTTACATCCAGGGATCGGGCGCGCCCGACCTCGTCGGCGAGTCCTGGTGGATGATGGCCCGGCGTCTGTCGGCCCTGGGGCTGCGCCGTGTCGACGGTGATCTCGTCGCGGACGAGTCTTACTTCGACGCCGTGCGCCGGCCCCCCGGATGGCCGCAGCCGGCCGCCGACTCCTGGTACAACGCCCCGGTCGGCGCCTTGTCCTGCAACTTCAACGTCGTGACCGTGACCGTCGATCCATCCCCGCTTCTGGGGGCGCGCCCGGACCTGACGTTCGAACCGGCGGCTTCCTATTTCCAGGTCCTGAATCGCGCGACGACGACGACCGGGCCCACGTCCTTGAGCGTGTCGCGCTCGTTCGAGAACGGGCAGAACGGCCTGGTCGTGAGCGGTGCTGTCCGGAGGGGGGGCGGCCCGGTCGTGTTCCACCGGGCCGTGGAGGAGCCGCCGCTCTATGCCCTCACCACCTTCCGCGAGATCGCCCGATCGGAGCACATCGAGATCAAAGGGAACCTGACGGTCGGCACCGTGCCCGACAAGGCGCGCGAGCTGCACGCGCACGAGTCGCGCCCGCTCGGCGCGCTGGTGCGGGACATGAACAAGAACAGCAACAACTTCGTGGCCGAGATGCTGGTGAAGACGCTGGCGGCCCAGTTCGTCGGGACGCCCGGCACGACCGCGGCCGGCCTGGACGTCATCAAGAACTACATCGGGGGTCTCGGGATCGACACCTCGGGCGTGCGCCTCGTGGACGGCTCGGGTCTGTCGGACGAGGACCGCGTTCCGGCGCGCGTCCTCGCCGGGGTCCTGGCGCGCGGCTGGAGCGACTTCGAGATCGGTCCCGAGCTGGTCTCGTCGCTGCCGATCGGGGGAGCGGACGGCACGCTCGACGAGCGCTTCGGCGGCGAGGGGTCGCGGCGGCGCGTGCGCGCCAAGACGGGCCGGGTCGCCGGGGCCCTGACCCTCGCCGGCTATGCCGCGAACCGGGACGGCCGCACGCTCGCCTTCGTGGTCCTCGCGAACCGGCCGCGCGGCTCGATCGACGCCGTGCACCGCGCCATCGATCGCCTGGTGGACGAGGTCGTCGCCAGCACCGACGCCGATCTGGGGGCGGGCCGCGAGGACGGGGGAGCCGTCGAGACTAGACCGGGAGCTTCGTCACCAGCTCCCGCACCGCCGCGGCGGAGCGGTCGAGCGCCGACTTCTCATCGGCGGTGAGCTTGATCTCGATGACCTTCTCGAGGCCCCCGGATCCCAGGCGCGCCGGCACGCCGAGGAACAGATCGCGGTGGCCGTACTCGCCGTTCAGGGAGACGGCGCAGGGCAGGATCCTGTGCTCGTCGAGCAGGATCGACTCCACCATCTGCACGATCGAGGACGCCGGAGCGTAATAGGCGCTGCCGGACTTGAGCAGGTTGACGACCTCGATGCCGCCGTCGCGCGTGCGCTGCACGATGGAGTCGATCTGCTCCTTGGAGAGGAGCTCGGTGATCGGGATGCCGGAGACGGTCGAGTAGCGCGGCAGCGGGACCATGGTGTCGCCGTGCCCGCCCAGGACGAAGGCGTGCGTGTTGGCGACCGACACTCCCAGGGCCTCGGCGATGAAGAAGCGCATGCGCGCCGAATCGAGGACCCCCGCCATCCCCAGGACCCTCTCGCGCGGAAAGCCGCTGATCTTGAGCGCGGTGTGCGCCATGGCGTCGAGCGGGTTGCTCACGACGATCAGGACGGCGCGCGGCGAGTGCCTAGTGACCTGATGGGTGACGCCCTTGACGATCTCGAAGTTCTTCTGCAGGAGGTCGTCGCGGCTCATCCCCGGTTTGCGCGGCAGGCCGGATGTGATCACGACCACGTCCGAATCGCGCGTCTCCTCGTAGCCGTTGCTCCCCGCGAGCCGGAAATCGTAGCCGTCCACCGGTCCGGCTTCGTTCAGGTCGAGCGCCTTCCCCTGCGGCAGACCCTCGATGATGTCCACCATCACCACGTCGGCCAGGCGCCGCTGCACGATGCGCTCCGCCGCCGAGGCGCCGACGTTGCCGGCGCCGATGATCGAGACCTTTCTGCGCATGTCCGTCTCCTCAGCTCCCCTCTTCGATTTTCGCGATGACGACGTCGGCGAACTCCGAGGTCTTCACCGTCACGGCGCCCTCCATGTGGCGCGCCAGGTCGTAGGTCACCCGTTTCGTCCTGATGGCCGCCTGCATCCCCTCCACGATCAAAACCGAAGGCTCCAGCCAGCCCATGTATTCGAACATCATCGCGCCCGACAGGATGAGCGAGCCGGGGTTGACCTTGTCCTGGCCGGCGTAGGCCGGGGCGGTGCCGTGCGTCGCCTCGAACACGGCGGTCGTGTCCCCGATGTTCGCCCCGGGCGCCAGCCCCAGGCCGCCCACCTGCGCCACCGCGGCGTCGGACAGGTAGTCGCCGTTCAGGTTCGGGGTGGCGACGACCGAATAGTCCGAGGGGCGGATCAGGATCTGCTGGAACATCGAGTCGGCGATCCGGTCCTTCATCACCACCTTGCTCGCGGGCGGCTTCGCGAGCTTCGAGGCTTCCTCCTCGGTGATCGTGAACTGGGGGAACTCCTCCCTGGCCACCTCGTAGCCCCATTCCTTGAAGGCGCCTTCGGTGTACTTCATGATGTTCCCCTTGTGGACCAGCGTGACGCTCGGCTTCTTGCGCTCGACGGCGTACTTGATCGCCTTGCGCACGAGCTGCTTGCTGGCCCTGGCGCTCATCGTCTTGACACCGATGGCGGAGTCCGCCGCGATTGCGGTGCCCATCTCGCGGTTCAGGAACTCCACCACCTTCCGGCACTTCTCCGTCCCCTCGCGCCACTCGATCCCCGCGTACACGTCCTCGGTGTTCTCCCGGAAGATCGTCAGGTCGACGTCCTGGGGGTTCTTGACGGGCGACGGCACGCCCTGGAAGTAGCGCACCGGACGGATGCAGGCGTAGAGATTCAGCTCCTGCCGCAGCGTGACGTTGAGGCTGCGATAGCCGCCGCCGATCGGGGTCGTCAGCGGCCCCTTGATGGCGACGGTGTAGTGGCGGATCGCTTCGAGCGTGTCCTGCGGCAGCCACTCGCCGTACTTGTCGCGCGCCTTGCCCCCGGCGTAGACCTCGAACCAGTGGATGAGGCGCTTGCCGCCGTAGGCCTTCTTCACCGCCGCGTCCAGCACCCGGCGCGCCGCCGCCCAGATGTCGGGACCGATGCCGTCCCCTTCGATGAACGGCAGGATCGGATGGGACGGGACCCTGAGCTTGCCGTCCTCGGCTTCGATCCGCTTCCCTTCGAGCGGGACATTCAGCTTCTCGAATTTCAAGGTGACGGTCTCCTCGCGCCCGCTCCCCGCCGCGTGGCCGCGGCCCCGGACCCCCCGAGAGACGGTGCGGACGCTCTGATTGCGGAGTGAGCGATGAATCTAGCACAGCGCCTTCTCCCGTTCAATATTGCACCAGCGATCCTTCCTGCCGCGCCTTGCGGACGGCGAATCGGAACGCCAGGATGCCGAAGGGCAGGAGAACCGCGACGAACAGCAGAAGCGCCTGGATGTCCGGCCAGAGCTCGGAGAAGCGGCTGCCGCGTAAGAGCGCGCGCCGCAGGGCGCGCAGGGCATAGGTGATCGGGAGCAGGTGCGACCAGCCGCCGAGCCAGCGCGGCATGTCCTCCGGCGGGTAGAACACGCCCCCGACCAGCGCCGAGCCGCTGGCCACGAGGTACGTGATCGGGTCGCCGCGCTTGAGGTACAGGACGAAGGCCGCCGACAGGATTCCGAGACCCGAGAAGGCCAGGACCGTCAGCGCGATGATCAGCAGGGCCGGCAGCAGGTTCCCCAGGTGGATCACGACTCCGAAGAACAGCCGCCCGATGACCAGGTACGCCACCACCTTGATCGAGGTGAGCAGGAAATCCCACAGCGACGACCCCAGGACGATCGTGCCGATGGAGGTGGGCGTCAGGAGCATCGCCTCGAGCGTCCCGGTCATCTGCTCGCCGCGCACCTTGCCGCCGAACGACATGAGGGCCGACGACAGGTAGTGCAGCAGCGCCAGCCCCAGGAGAACGTACGCGAAGTAATCGACCCCCTCGAGACCGGGGGTGGTCGAGGGGGCCGCGACGACGCGCGACACGTAGTACCAGATCAGGACCGAAAAAAAGATCCCGAAGGCCTGCATGATGAACGAAGTCCGGTACGACACCTCGATGAGGAAGTCGCGCCGGATGAAGGCCAGGAGCGTCCGCAGCGTCCTCATCCCGAGGACCTCTCCGCGTCCTGGTCCATGAGGTCGAAGATTTCCTGAAGACTGGGCTCGCGCCGCGCGCACGACAGGATGACGGCCCGCGTCTCGAGGAGGGCGCGGAGGAGATCCGAGAAGGCGCGTCCGTCGCGGTCCACCTCGGCCGACAGGCGCAGAATCCCGTCCTCGTGCCGTTCGAGCGCGCAGCGCCAGCGCGGGTCGGAGGGGGGCGCGTCGAGCCCGCGCACCGTCAGGATGTAGTGGTCGCGCCCCGGAAGACCTGTGGTGATGCCGGTCACGCTTCCCTGTCGCAGCACGCGGCCCCGATCGAGCACGACGATGCGGCCGCACATCTCCTCCGCCTCCTGCAGGTTGTGCGTCGCCAGGAGCACGGTCTTGCCGCGCTCGCGGTTGAGCCGATCCACGACGAAGCGGCGCAGGTGCTTCGCCGCGATCGGGTCGAGGCTCCGGGTCGGCTCGTCCAGGCAGAGGATCGGCGGATCGTGCAGCAGGGCGCGCGCGATCGCCAGGCGCTGCTTCATGCCGGTGGAATAGCTCATGAACGACCGGTCGGCGATCGACTCCATGTCCATGACCTTGAGGAGACCGGCCGAGTTGCTGTGGGCCTCGGCGGACCTGAGACCGTACAGGCGGGCGAAGAAATCCAGGTTCTCGCGCCCGGTCAGACGCCAGTAGAAGGAACGCTCGTCCGAGGTCACGAATCCGATCGATCGCTTCACGGCCCGGTCGTCGCGCGCAACATCGACGCCCCCGACCACCGCCCGTCCAGCCGACGGCAGCACCAGACCGGCGAGGATCTTGAGGAACGTGGTCTTCCCCGCGCCGTTGGGGCCCAGCAGACCGTAGATCTCCCCCTCACGGGTCTCCAGGCTGATGTCCTGGAGCGCCGTGACGCGCTCCGCGCGGCGGAACGGATAGAGCGCCATCTCGCGCAGCGACCGGCGCTTGACGTACACCTTCGTGAGGTTCTCGGCCAGCACGGCCACGGACATCGCTATCGCCCTTCCAGGCGCCGGGTGTTCCAGTTCTTGCGATAGTCCCGGTGCTCCGCGTCGTCCGGGTAGGTCTCCCCCTGCGGGTACGGGTAGGCCGACATGCCGTGGAACGGCAGAGGCTCCACCGTGTCCGGGAACGCGGTGTGCGGATCCATGTCCTTGCAGTAGCCGTTCGCGTACAGGAAGAAGCTGCGCGCCGAGCCCTTCGACACCTCCGGCAGCCCCTTGAGCGGGAACTCCAGGGTGACTTCCTCCCCCTTCCCGAAGATGACGAAGCGATCGTCCGTCCGGGTGAGCAGCTCGGTCACTCTACCGAAGCGCGTGTAGTCGCCGGTCATCACCTTGAACGGCTGCGTGTTGTCCAGGATGCCGTAGTCGTAGACCCTGGGCTCGCGACCGTCCGGACTGTGCTCCCGCGGAAAGCCGCGGCGGTGCAGGTGCGCGCCGCTCAGCTTGATCTCGTTCACCTTCACCCTGTCCGACGCCGCCTTCTCCTCGAGTGGCTCCGCGATGAAGATCTGGTCCCAGTAGACGCGCATGTTGGTGCGCAGGCGCAGGCGCCGGGTCGGCAGCGGAGCGCGGTCCGAGAGATCGACGCTGATCATGCGCGGCAGCCCGGGCGGGAAGCCCATCGGGTCGAGGACCGGGCGGAAGATCCGATCGTCCTTGTCCTCCAGCTCGAGAACGGGAGGCGTCAGCCGGACCCCGGCCTGCGAGGCGGCGTAGGTGGACGACGAGTACTCGAAGTCGACCCAGCCGTACAGGAACAGCACGGGGCGCTGCAGGCGCGTGACGCTTTCGGGGAACTCCAGCGTCAGGTTGTGCATCTCCGCGAACCCAGCCAGTCGATCGAGCCGGAAATTGTCCGGATAGGTCCGATCGATCTTGAGGAGGGATCCGGTCACGTCGCGATCGTTGTGGTCGATGGCGCGCAGGGGGTAGACGCGCGCGGCCCGCTCCACCGCCAGCGCGCGATAAGGCTGGCGCTCCTTCCCGCCGAACGCCCCGAGCGGGTAGACGTCGATGTCCTTCGGATGATCGAGGGCGATGAGCTTCGTCTCGTCGAGGTAGGTGACCTCTTCCAGATTTTCCAGCATCTGGATCAGGTAGGCGCCGTCCTTGGGCGCGAGCTGCTCCGGCTCGATTTTCAGATATTCCTCGGGGGAGGGAGTGCCGTACACGCCCGGCGCCGTCCACATCCCCAGCCCGCCGCCGCCGAGAATGTCGGTGAGGAAGCCGTACCTGGGACCGCCCCAGGCGAACAGCAGCGGGCAGGACGATCCCTTCCGATCGAGCTCGGTCTCCTCGACCCTCTGCCCCGCCGGCACGTCCATCTCCGCCTGCAGGACGCCCCCGGGCCACAACAGACGGACGATGTCCGCCAGCGGACGGCCGCCCAGTCCGAAATGGGCCACGGGCGGCGATTGCGACAGGTAGCCGCCGCCGGCCTGCACCTCCCGTCGCTGCCACGCCGGTCCCGCCTGCACCTCCACCTTCGTGCCGATTCCGTCCTTGTTGCTGTTGAGACCGCGCGGCGCGACCTCGATCCAGCGGTTCGTGCTGCCCCCCTCGTTGCGCAGCAGGAGCGGCGGACCGCCGTTCTGCGTCACCACCAGGTCCAGATCGCCGTCGCCGTCCAGGTCGGCGGCCGCAACACCGCGCGCGTCCTTGACCGGGATCTGCGGCAGGCCGGCCTCGGAGGAGGCGTCGCGGAACTGGCCCGTGCCGTCGTTGAGGTAGAGCAGAAGCGTGGAGCCGGCGGCGAACAGGTCGAGATCGCCGTCGTTGTCCGCGTCGAACAGCACGACCCCGAAGAGCGACGCGCCCGGCGGCACCGGGATCGCCCGCTCCGTGAAGATCCGGCGGGCGCCGTTCACGAAGAGCCGCAGCGCCGCGTCCTTCTCTCCCGCGAAGACCAGGTCGGGCAGACCGTCGCCGTCCACGTCGCCGGCCGCCAGACCACGCCCCGAGCCGTGCGCGTTGAGCCCGGCCTCGCGCCCCCGCGCCGTGAACCCATCCTCCCGCCGGTTGTCGAGCAGCGTGTCCTGACCGCCCAGGGACGACAGGACCGCGTCGATGTCCCGGTCCGCGTCGAAATCGGCAAAGACCGATCCGACGGTGCCGCCGGCCGGGCCGGTGATCTTCAGCTCCGAAGTGGAAGGCTTGAACGTGCCGTCCCCGCGGTTCAGGAGGAGCACCGGCGGGGCCGGAGCGCGCGTTCCGGGCACGGGCAGCCGGTTCAGGAACAGATCCAGGTCGCCGTCGTGATCCACGTCCGCCCAGGACGCCCCCAGGACGAACCCTTGTGCTGAGGCGCCGCTCTTCCGGGTGACGTCCGTGAAGTGCCCCTTGCCGTCGTTGGAGTAGAGCGCTCCGCCGCCCAGCCGCGTCAGATAGAGATCCTCGTCGCCGTCGTTGTCGTAATCCCCGAGGACGGCCGCCATGCCGACGCCCTCGAACGCGACGCCGGAGGACCGCGTGACGTCCGCGAAGGTCATGCCTCCCTCGTTCCTGTACAGGACCGGCCGCGCCTTGCCGGCCGCCGACGCGTTGGCGAGCACGAGATCGGGCTTGCCGTCACCGTCGAGGTCGCCTATCGCCAGACCGGATCCGTAGCGGGCCGCCCGCCCCCCGGGGCCTCCGTCCTTCGGCGCCGCGGGGCCGCCCGGCTCTCCTCCCGGACCAGCGTGGCGGAAGGTGATTCCCGAGGCCGCCGTGGCGTTGCTGAACCGGACGACGACCGGCGCGGTCTGCGGCTTCGTGCCGCCGAGCGCCGCGACATCGGTGATGACGAGCGCGTAGCGACCGGCCTCCCCGTACTGGTTACCGGTCGGGACGGCGAACTTCGGATTCGCCGACAGCTTCTGGTACTCGGACATCTCGCGGTCCCCCTCGGCGCGCTTGCCGGACTGCAAAAGGGCGCGCGCCAGCTGGTAGCGGACGGAGATGCTGTTCGGGTCGAGCTCGCGGGCGCGGGCCAGCAACGTGATCGCCGGATCGAAATCCCGCCTGCGGGCGTGCAGGAGCCCCAGGTTGTAGAGGATGTCCGGGTCGTCCGGGTCGAGGGCCCGGGCCTTCTCGAGAGCCGCGATCGCCTCCTCCGTCTTCCCCTGGTTCTTCAGTACGAGCCCGAGCCCGTAGTGTCCCTGGGGCAGGCGGGGATCGATCCGGATCGCCTCGAGAAACGCCTCCTTCGCCCCCTCGATGTCGCGCGTGTACAGGGCGGCCAGGCCGAGATTGACGAAGCCGGGGGCCCAGCCGGGGGCTCCGGCCGTGACCCGGCGGAACTCTTCCATCGCCTGCGTGTGCTTGTACTGCTCCATCAGGGCGGCGCCGCGGTTGTTGGCGTGGATGACGTCGTCCGCCGCGCAGACAAGAAAGGGGACGAGGAGCCCGATCGACACCACCTCTCCTGCGCCACGCGCGGCATGGATCGCGCGCCTCATCACGCCCCCCTTCGCAGGACGCACCCCGCCGCCTGCGGTCGGAACTCCCTCCCCGCCACGACCCTGCGGCCATTCACCAGGACCTCGTCGATCCCCTCGGCGAAACGGCGCGGTTCGGTGAAGGTCGATCGGTCGGCGACGGTCTTCGGATCGAAGACGACGAGATCGGCCCTGCACCCTTCCCGGACACGCCCCCGGTCGCGCAGACCCAGGCGCTCCGCCGGAAGCGAGGTCATCTTGCGGACCGCCTCCTCGAGACCGAGGACTCTCCGCTCGCGCACATAGTGCCCCAGGACCCGGGGAAAGGCTCCGTAAGCGCCGGGATGAGGAAACCCCTTGCCGATCTCCCAGGCATCGGAGACCACGGCGAGCCCCGGGCTCGCCAGAAGCGGCAGAAGCGGCTCGTCGGTCGTCTCGTCACCGGAGATCCCGAAGATCAGCTGCGTCGCGATGCCCGACTCCTCGAGCATCAGGTCGGACAGGGCGTCGAACGGCAGCGTGCCGCGCCGCCGCCCGATCTCCGCGATCGTCAGGTGCTCGAACGGTTTGTTGCGCTCGCCGTCGACGTGCGCCAGCCGGATGTGGTCCCAGCCGCACTCGCGCGCGATGTTCATGGTGAATCTCCCCTCCTCCGCCCACGGCGGCCACACCGGAGAGGTCTCCTCTACCTCGCGCCTCATGCGGGCGCGCACGTCCGGGTCGCGCAGGCGGGAAAGAAACGCCGCGACCCCTCCGTCGAGCGACCATGGAGGATAGAGCGCCAGGAGGGTGGTGCAGACCGCCGTGTAGGGGATGACGTCGGCGCTGATCCCGATCCCCGCGCGCGCCGCGCGCCCGTGGGCCGCCAGGACGTCGGGGGTGCCGGACCAGGCGCGCCGGCCGACCGTCTCGACGTGGGAGTGATGCACGCCGACACCAGAGCGCCGCCCCACCTCGATCATCTCGTCCACCGCCTGGTCGAGCGTGTCGCGGCTGCTGCCGCGCTGGTGGAAGGCGGCGAAGCCGCCCGCCGCGGCCGCCGCGCGCGCCACGTGCTCCAGCTCGTCGGTGTCGGCGAACTGTCCGGGAGGATAAATGAGTCCGAACGACACGCCGTAGGCCCCTTCCTCGACCGCGAGGCGGGTCAGGCGGCCGAGCTCCCGCCGCTCGTCCTCGGCCGGCGGGCCGGCCCGCGCTCCCATCGCCAGAAGACGGAGGGGCCCGTGCGCCACGAGCGACGCCACGTTGACCAGGACTCCCTGCGTCTCCAGCCGCTCGAGATAGGCGCCGAACGAGTCCCACTCCCACGACACTCCCGAGGGGGTGATGAAGCCGCAGACGCCCTCGACGTCGGCGCGGCTCTCACCGGAGAGGGGCGCGCAGCCGATGCCGCAGTTGCCGAGCAGCTCCGTCGTGATCCCCTGCCGGACCCGTCCTTCGAGAAGAGGCGCCTGGCGCGCGAGCGGCAGCGCGAAGCAGAGATCGGAGTGCGAGTGCAGGTCGATGAAGCCGGGAGCGACGACGCGGTCGCGGACGTCGATGCGCGGTGCCGCGGCCGTCAGCGAGGGGGCGACTGCGGCAATCCTGTCCCCTTCGATCCCGACGTCCGCCCGGAAGGCGGGACGCCCCGTGCCGTCTATGACCCGTCCATTGGCGAGAATCAGATCCAGGGTGGGCACCGCGTCAGCGGCCGATGCGTGATCGTTCGCCCAGGTGCCCGATCGAGTGGAAACGATCCTTGTTGGCTTTCAGATTGCTCGCCCCCTGCCCGCAGCCGGCGCACCCGGAGTACGTCTGGCGGAAATGGCGGTAGCAGCAGTCCAGGAGGTTGTACCAGACGCCGTACTTCCAGCAGAAGAAGTTGGCGTCCGCGGGGCGGTAGGTGCACTTCAGGACGTCGCGACGCCGTGCACGGCCGGCCTCGTCCGGACCTTCCGGATCCGCCGGCTCGATTTTGCGCAACTGTCCTCTGGCCTGACTCATGCGGGCATTCTAATGCATTCCCGGCGCCGGGGGCAGCCCGGTATCCCGCTTGAAGTGCCGGCCATGAGGCTGCTAAAGTCCCGGCCTCTGACATGACGACCTCCCGCAGGCCCCCGACGCTCCTCCTCCTCGCCTGGACCGGCATCCTCTGCGCCTGCGGAGAAGGGGCCGGTCTCCCGCCGGAGGAGGTCGTCAAGGTGCCGGGCCAGGGGACGGTCGTGGTGTACGTGGAGGCGCCGCGGCGCATCGCGGGCCCCGTGCTCAAGACCTTCGAGGAGCAGACCGGCATCCACGTCGATGCGAATTACCGCGAGAACCTCGGGGACCGTTTCCTGTCGACGCTGATGTCGCGGGCCGGACAGGGGACGGTCGACCTGTTCTGGGGCGAGACACCTCTCTCGGCTTACGAGATGGTGGAGGCGGGCCTGGCCGTGCCGTTCCGGCCGGCCGGGGCGCGTCCGGTCCCGGGGCAATACCGCGACCACGAGTTCCGCTGGATCGGCTTCGCGGTCAATCCCCGGGTCATCATCTATAACAGCACCGCGCTGAAGAAAGAGGAGGCGCCGACCGAGACGACCGACCTCGTGAAGCCTCCCTGGGCCGGGAAAGGGGCGATGCCGCGGATCGCGGCCGGCCCGGCGGCGTTCCACGCCACGGCGCTGTTCATGCTGTGGGGCCCCGAGCGCGCCCGGGCGTTCTTCGAGTCGTTGCGCACGAACGGGACGCGCATCGTCGAGGACGACCGGGCCGTGCGGCAGCTGGTGGCGGCCGGCGCGGCGCAGTGGGGCATGATCGGTCTCGACCAGGCGATCTGCGCCAAGCGCGAGGCGGAGCCGATCAACATCCTGTTTCCCGACCGTCTCGGCTTCGGTGCTATCGTGCCGCCCCAGCTCGTCATGCTGCTGCGGGGGGCGCCGAGCGGCGCGCAGGCGAAGGGTCTGTTCGGCTACCTGTTCGGGACCGAGTCGGGATGGGTCCTGGGGCAGAACGACTGCGCGCTCCTCACGCTTCTGCCCGACATTCCGAGGCCCGACTGGGTCCCCGCCGCCGGCGCAATCAACATCGCCCAGGTCGACCCCGAGGCGGCCTGGAAGACGTACCGCGAGAACTCCGCCTACTTCACCTCCTGGGGGGCGGAGCAGGCCCCCGCCGCGGCGCCGACGAGCCAGCCGCGCGCCGCGCTCTCCCCCTCGCCACCGCCTTGACGACGCGACGTTGAGCTGACGCACCGCCGCAAACCCACGTCAAATCGGGATTTTTGACGTTGCGGGTCGTTTTTTTGGGTGGTATAGAATAACCGCAGTCTGGGAGTGTTTCATGCAGGGAGATGTTCAGCCACAAGCCCCGCGATCCCCCGCGGTGGCGACTCGGAAGTTCCGCATCCTGATCGTCGACGACGACCGGGACAGCGTCGATCTGCTCGCCGAGTGGCTGACCATGGGCGGATACGAGGTCACGACCGCCAAGGACGGCCAGGAGGCGCTCCGCCGGATCCAGTCCGACCGCCCCGATCTGGTCCTGCTCGATCTGCTCATTCCGCCGCCGGACGGGCTTCAAGTGATGCGCACCATCAAGCGTGATCGCCTGCTGTCGACCATCCCGGTGGTCGTGATGACGGTCAAGAGGGACGTCAAGAGCAAGGTCGAGTGCCTGCGCGGCGGCGCGGACGATTTCATCGTCAAGCCGTTCCACTTCGACGAGCTCGACGCCATCCTGCGCTCGTCGCTCAAGAAGCGCTACCTCTACACCTCGCTCGAGCGGGCCAACCAGCAGCTGCGCGACGCCAACGAACGGCTCCTGAAGCTGACCGTCACCGACGAGCGCACCAACCTATTGAACGATCGCTATCTCAAGCGGCGGCTCGCCGAGGAGTTCAAGCGATCGCAGCGTTACGGCACGCCCCTGTCCACGGCCCTGCTCGACCTCGATCACTTCAAGCAGGTGAACGACAAGTACGGGCACGATTGCGGCGACCAGGTGCTGCGCGACTTCGGACGGCTCCTGACGGAGAACGCGCGCACGACCGACATCGTCGGACGATTCGGGGGGGAGGAGTTCCTGATCGTCCTGCCGAACACCGACGGGATCAGGGCCGCCATCGTCGCCGAGCGCATCCGCAAGGCTGCGGACGAGCACGTCTACAAGCACAGGGAGTTCCTGGTGCGGATCACGGTGAGCGCGGGCGTGGCGTCGTTCCCCGCCAACACCCAGGTGAGGGACGACAACGATCTCCTGAAGGCCGCGGACCAGGCGCTCTACCGCGCCAAGCAGGTGTCGCGCAACCGGGTCATCGTGGACCGCGCCTCGATGCCTCCGGACGTCCTCGAGGGGGACCTGTCCTCGATCTTCAAGGCCTCCTACGAGGACAACCAGGGACGCAGCCGCGACGACGGCGAGAACTGACCGCCCGCCTCACCAGCGCTCGGCGACCAGCCTGACCAGCGTTCCCAGACCATCCAGGTCGCGCTCGTGGATCACTTCCACAGACGAGTGGGAATGGACCGTCGGCCACGACAGCGCCAGGTCGGGGGTGCCGAATTCGGTGAACACCGAGCCGTCGTTGCCGCCGCGGGTCAGGCCGTACTGGATCGGCACGCCCGCCTGTTTCGCCAGGGCCAGCACCTTTTCGACTATCGCCCTGTCGGTGATGTTGCTGCTGTCGATGGCGCGCACGACCGGCCCCTTGCCGAGGACCGCGTGCGCGAACGCCGGGCGTTCCAGGGGGCTGTCCGACGACACGAACGTGTCGACGGCGATGACGAGATCCGGCCTCAGACTCTGCGCCAGCACCTGCGCCCCGTCGAGGCCGGTCTCCTCCTCCACCGAGAACGCGAAGGTGACCCTGTGACGCAGCGTCTTCGGGTCGAGACCGCGCAGCGCCAGGAGAAGAGCGGTGCAGCCGGCGCGGTCGTCCACGGCCCGCCCCGATCCGAACGAGCCTGCGAGTCTCTGGAACGACTTGGGGATTGTGATCGGGTCCCCGGCGGCGATTCCCAGGCCCTCGGCGACCGCCCGCGACGAGGCGCCGACATTCACGCGCACCGCCTCCTTGCCGAAGGCGCCGGGAGCATCCGCGACCGCCGCGTCGAAGTAGTTCGGGCGCGGCGGCACCACACCGCCGACGTCCCCCTTCGCGGCGTGCACCTGGACGACCTGCCCCTCGTACAGGGTCTCGAAGAAACCGCCGACCGGCTTGACGTCGAGGCTGCCATCCTCGCGGATGGCGGTGACGAGATAACCGGTCTCGTCCATGTGGGCGATGAACAGGAGGCTCTTCGCCCCCTTCTCCGGCCCCGCCGCCACCAGCAGATTCCCGCGCGCGTCGGTCTCGGACTTTGCCCAGGACGGCAGGAGGGATCGGATCCGATCCCTCACCCCTTGCTCGCGCGTCGACACGCCGGGAGTCTCGACGAGGGTCTGGAGGATGGCGAAACTTCCCCCCTCGCGCGCCGATCGGGCGGCGAGGAGCACGCCGGGGAGGGCGGCGATCGACAGAGCGACGAGCGCCCGATGTCTCATCGGTCCCCTTCCGCCACCGACTTGAGGAGCGTGGCGAGGGCCACGACGTCGTGCGCGTCGATGACTTCTCCCGGCGTGCCGGGGTAGAGGACCGGGACGCCGATCGGCAGGACCGGCTTCTTGCCGGCGAACGCGCCCTGATCGCCGGTCGTCCCGTACGGCACGTTCTGCAGCAGGATCTGCGCGCGGGCGGCGCGCTCGGCCACCACGTTGTAGAGATCCTGCGAAAATCCGTCCGACCCGCCCGCGACCGCGACCACCGGCCCCTTGCCGGGCGCCGGCGCCGTCTTGCCGGCGCCAGCCGCCGGGGCGTCGACGACCAGCACCTCGTCCGCCTCGATCCGGTTCGCCAGACGAGCCGCCCCGCGCCCCCCGACGACCTGCTGCGCCGAGAAGGCGACGGTCAGCGTCCCGTGGATCTTCGCGGGCTCGAGGGTCTGCAGGAGCCAGACCAGCGCGGCGCAGCCGGCCCGGTCGTCCATGGCAGGGCCCGCCAGCTTCCCGCCGGCCAGGTCGACGGTGCGCCGCGCGATGACGACCGGGTCGAGCAGGGCCACGCCGGCCGCCTCGACCTCTCCCGGGCTGCGCGCGCCGATGTCGACGAACAGGTCTTCGTCCAGGACCGCGTGCGCCAGCGGCGCGGCATTGCCCCGCCACAGATGGGTGGAGTGGACGACGGCGACCGCCGGGACCGTGCCGCGGCGCGCCTGGACCAGGAGCGGCTGCCCCATGTGGAACTGGTCGAACAGGGGGGAGAGCGGAATCCTGGCCAGCCTTTGCAGTTTCAAATATCCCTGCTCGGTGACACCGGAGACCACGTACCCCGGCTCGTCCATGTGTGCGACGAGAAGGAGCGAGGGCTTGCCCGAGCCGACCACGACGGTCAGATTGCCGAGGTTGTCGTCCTGGAAGGACGCCCACGTCGGTGCCGCCTTGTGGATGGCGGCGCGCACCTGCCCCTCGTGCCCCGCCACGCCGCCGACCGAGGCCAGGGCGCGCACCAGATCGCGGGCCTCTTCGATCCGATCGGCCAAGGCGCTCGACCAGCCCGCCAGGGACAGCGCAACCGCGACGATCGTTGCCCGGAGCACTGTCGTCTCCTCCACGCCGAAACCCGCGCGATCATATCTCCGCGGGCGCGACATGGTACCCTAGTCAGAATGGAACGACCGGCTCCGATTCGCAGCGCGTAGGTTACGCTGCGGGTCGCGAGACCAACGTAGCGCAGAGCTACATGCGAAAGGAGCCGGTCTATGAAGAATGATAACCGATACGTCGGGTTGGATGTGC
>WNGH01001994.1_pt1 | contig 55708 bp, 57 predicted proteins | sample 5400631 | NCBI WGS metagenome assembly WNGH01 (sample SAMN13153373, study PRJNA577476) | soil metagenome | isolation source: 115 cm soil or saprolite under Garry oak tree replicate 1 | place: USA:California | collected 2016-06-15 | reverse complement strand
TCCTCCTGTGGGGTCCGGGCGGCCGATTCTCGCACCAACTGGCGGTTCAAGAAGATCGACGCGCGTTGGCGCTGAACCCGAATCTCGCCGAGGCTCATCACCACCTGGGCATGATCTACCTGCACCTCGGTCTGCTCGAGGAGGCTGCCGCCGAGCTGCGGAAGACGCTCGCCATCGACCCCGGTCACCGCTTCGCGCAAGAACGCATCGGCATCGCACTTCTGTACCAGGGACGTTTCGCGGAGGCGTTGCAGACGTTCCAGCAGGTGCCGCCCGAATTCAATCCGGCCCTATGGAGCCACCGGAAAGCCGTGGCGTTGCTCTACCTCGACCGGGACAGTGAAGCCTCGAGCCTCATTGACGAGTACTTGCGCAAGAATCCCATGGATCCGGGGGGTCTCGTCACTAGTGAGCGGGCGGTCTTGTTCGCTAAGCGAGGCGACACGCGCCGGGCGGAGGCCGACATCCAGACGGCCGTGACGAAGGGAGAAGGGTTCATCCACTTTCACCACGCGGCCGTCAGCATCGCCACCGCGTACGCTCTGCTCCACCGGCCTGGACCTGCAGTGCGGTTCCTGCGCCAGGCGGCGACCGAAGGGTTGCCCTGCTACCCATGCTTCGCGAACGACCCCTACTTGGCGAAGATCCGCGACGATCCCGACTTTATCACCTTCTTGCGCGAGCTGAAGGCGCAGTGGGAGCGGTACCGGGCGACCCTGTAAACGTCCCGCTCTTGACGGGCTCGATTCCGGGCTGCAAGCTAGAACGAGCCCTGTTTCGAGACACACCCGGGCACGATCGCCGAGCTCCCGAAATGGAAGCTCGGCGTTTCTTCTTGGGGACCGATGTGAGGGCTTGCTCGCGTCCGACGTCGATTGCGTGTGCGGCGCTGACGACAGCCGCTGCGGTGCTTTCGTCCCAGGCACCCGGCTCCAGTGCACCCGATTTCACCCTCAAGACGCTCGCCGGCGACACCCTCAGCCTGTCCGCTTTCAGGGGCCATCCTGTGTTTCTGAACTTCTGGGCCTCGTGGTGCACACCATGCCGCGGCGAGATGAGCGACATCATCGCCGCGTACAACGGGCACAAGGATCAGGGCCTGCAGGTGCTGGCTATCAACCTGACCGATCAGGAGCACATGAGCGACGTGCGAAGATTCGCAGTCGAGCTCCAGATGCCGTTCCCGGTGCTGCTCGACCAGAAGGGAAAGGTGCGCCAGAGCTACGCGCTCCGCGGCGTGCCGACGTCCGTGTTCATCGACGCTCGGGGCGTCGTCCGCCTGGTGAACCCGGGCCCGATCACGAGCGAGGCGATCCAGCGGGGGCTCGCCCAGATACTGCCGGTGCGATAGCGCCGCCGGCCCCAAAGAGAGGACTCCATGCGCCTTTCATTCACCCGGGTCCACCGCCTCGTCGCGGTCCTGACCATAGGTGTGGCCGTGCCGTTCGTTCCACGGGAGTCGTTCGCTCAAGGCTGACCCCCGATCCGGTTCACAACCCCCAGTTTGGGGGGACAGGGCGAATCGAGGCTGACGGATCTCGGGGCTCACGAATGGCGGGTCGCGGTCGGCTACCGCTATCTCCATGGCAATCAGTTTTTCGTGGCCGATCAAGTCAACAGCACGTTCGCCCCCTTCGGCCAGCCGATCATCTACCACATCCATTCGGCGGACGTCACCGTGACGTACGCCGCGACCGATCGATTCAGCCTGAGCTTGACGGTGCCCGTCTTGGACGGAACGCAGTCCGCCGTGCGGCCGGACACTGTTCGCCACGCCGCCCACGCCTTTGGGCTCGGTGACATCAGTCTGGTGGGCAGCGCGTGGTTATTGAATCCCCAGACGCACGCTACAGGCAATGTCGCGCTCGGCGTGGGCGTGAAGGCCCCCACGGGAAGCAACAAGTACACCGACACCTTCTTCCGGGCCGACCACAGCTCTATACAGTACCCCGTGGACCAATCGATCCAGCCCGGCGACGGTGGCTGGGGTGTCATCCTGCAGCTGCAGGCGTTCCGGAGGATGTTCGCCCGAGCCTTCGCCTACGTTGCAGGGGCCTACCTCATTAGCCCGCGCGCCCTGAGCGACGTCTTGCGACCGCCCCCGTCCACGGTGTACTGGTCGGTGCCAGACGTGTACTCCGGCCGCGTGGGGTTGATATACGGGCTGTTGCCGCAACAAGGCTTGTCGGTCAGCCTCGGCGGACGCATTGACGGAATCCCCTACCACGATCTCATCGGCGGCGGCGACGAGGGCTTCCGACGGCCCGGGCATGTCGCCTTCCTGGATCCGGGCGTGGCACTCACCCGTGGCAAGAGCACGTTCACCTTCAGTACTCCCATCAGAGTGAGCGGGAGCTTGGCCGACAGTGCTACCGTGCGGCCCAACGGGCTTCCCAGCCCCACACGCGCCGCCGGTGATCTCGCGCGGCTGCTGATCTTCGTGGGCTATTCGCGGCGGTTCTGACGACTATCGCCCAACGCTGATCAGCGCGCCGCCTTCGCACAGTGGGGCGACCGCATCGCCGTCGTCACCTTGGTCTCGTCCCGGTTCGTTTCCCGCTATGTCTTGCGACCCGGGCGTGAATGCCTCGACCGAGCCGAGTACGCTGCTGCCATCGAAGCCGCCGATCGCGAAGATGGTTCCGGCGCGCCCAACCGCCGCGGCGACCGCCCCGCGCGGCGTGGACAGCGGCGCTACTGCTGCCCAGGTGTCCGCGGAGGGATCGTACGCCTCCACCGTCGTCAGCTCCTGAGTACCGGGAAACCCAACTGACCCGACCGTGCCGCCCAGAGCATAGATAATGCCGCCTCGACCGAGAACCGCGTCAAGAAAGCGGCGAGGTGCCGGCATGCTCGCAACCGGCGTCCATGTATCGGCGCACGGATCGTACGCGTCCATCGTGGCGACGGTGGTGACGCCGTTGATGCCGCCCATCGCGTAGATCCGGCCGTCGGGCGCCGTGATGGCTGCCAGCTTTCCCGCTCGAGGCGCAGGCAACGGGGCCAGCGTGCTCCAGGTATCGGTCTCCGGATCATATGCCTCCACATTGCTGAGCTGCACGTTGCCGTTGGCGAATCCTCCGACGACGTAGATCCTGCCGTCGAGGCCCGTCGTCGCCGCTCCGCAACAGAGGGCCACGGGCAGCGGTGACACGGCGCTCCACGTGCCGGTTGCCGGATCGTAGCGCTCCACGATGCTCCGGAACACACCTGCGAGCGCCCCGCCAATTGCGTAGACACGTCCCCGTCGGTCGGTCGCCGCCATCAGGTAACGGCGCGGCGTCGGCATCGGGGCCGCCGCAGACCAGCTGCCGCTCTTCTGGTCGTATGCTTCCACCGTGGGGACGATGGGTCCCGTGAGACCCATGGAGCCGCCGAGGGCGTAGATGATGCCATGCTTTCCGGTCGCCGCCGCGAGGCCGAAACGCGCCGTCGGCATGGACGCCACCGCCGTCCACGTCCCGGCCGACGGCGCTGCATCGACAATTGCGTCAGCCCGCGCGCGCGAGGCGCTCGGACTGACGGGCCCGCCATCTCGGTTGCACGCCTGAACCAGCGCGATAGCGAGCGACAACTGCAGGATGCTGCGAAGCGGTTTCATGACGCTCCTCCCTTTCACAGGGCCCTGATCCGCGAACTCGTCCCGAGCCGGCCTGATTGCCGCGCGAGGACGTCGCGGGTACGTTAGGGCCGACCGCACGATGCGACCCACCCGTCAGCGGACCGTGATGGGTCCGTGATGGCAGCGTCATCAAGGTGCCATGTGATCGAGCTTCGGCTGTTTGGTGGACTCGACCTGCGGAGGAGCGACGGGCGGGAGCTCGACTCGATCCTCACTCAGCCGAAGCGGGTCGCCCTCCTGGCCTTCCTCGCCACGGCCACTCCGTACCGTCTGCACCGCCGGGATACCCTGCTAGGACTCTTCTGGCCGGAGCTCGACCAGGAACACGCGCGCGCCGCGCTGCGCCAAGCGCTCCACGGTTTGCGACAGGGCCTCGGCGCCGATGTGCTCACGAGCCGAGGCGATGAGGAAATCGGCGTCCACGAGCAACGCCTGTGGTGTGATGTTCGCGCCTTCCACCAGGCCCTCGAGGCGGGCGACTGGAGCCGCGCGCTCGAACTCCACCGGGGCGGTCTGCTCGAAGGCTTCTTCCTCTCGGATTCGCCCGAATTCGAGCGCTGGTTGGAGGTTGAGCGAGCGCGGTTGCGGAACCGAGCGTGCCAAGCCGCGTGGACCCTCGCGCAGCAGAGCAAGGCGGAAGGCGATTTCGCGGGCACCGCACAGTGGGCGCGTCGCGCGGCGGCGCTCGTCCCCGACGATGAAGAGACGCTCCGCCGCTTGGTCACGCTCCTGGACGATCTAGGCGACCGAGTGGGCGCCGTGAAGGTGTACGAAGAGTTCGCGAGGCGCGTCGCCGTCGAGTACCAGGTCGAGCCAGCGGCCGAGACCAAAGCGTTGATCGCTCTCGTGCGCTCGCGTGAGGCAGCGTCACCGCCTGTGTTGAGGCCGGCTCCGGCGTCCTTCACGGCACCTCCGGCAGCCGCACAGCGGCCCTCGGCCGCGTCCATCGAGCCGGCGGCCCGTCGATTCACGCTGCCGGGCAAGCGTTGGGTCGTCGGGACCATCGGCCTGGCGCTCCTGGCCGCCGTCATGGCGATCCGACACCAGCAAGCCAGCGCACGCTTGAGCCAGGTCTCCGTGGGGATCGTCCCGTTCGAAGACCGTTCGGAGGACACGCTCGACGCGTACCTCGGGTCGGCACTGACCGAAGACCTCAGCCGCTCGCTCAGCGCCGCCCATGTCCTGCGCGTGTTTCGCGTTCGCCAGGCCCGCCCAGGCCTGGATTACATCCTCACCGGGAGCGTGAGGCACGCAAAGGACACGCTCGACGTCACGGCCCAACTCGAGCGCAACGGCTCTGGTGAGATCGTGTGGGCGACCCGCCTTGCTCTCCGCAGCGGCGGGGCGATCGCGGTCCCTCGGACTCTGACGAGCGAGGTTCTCCGCGCGCTGGGGGCCCGAGCCGGAGCTTCCACCGAGCGCCCCACACTGGCCCCCGATCCCGTCGCCTACGACCTGTTCCTGCGGGGCCGCTACGAAGCCTCGCGGCGAACCGCAGCCAGCCTGGGCCGAGCGGTGGCCCTCTTCTCCGAGTCGATACGCAAGGACTCGACGTTCGCGCCCGGGTGGGCCGGACTCGCGGCGGTGTTGCACAACGCGAACCGGTGGGGTTTCCCGGTCCGCGGCGTCCCGCCGGAGAGTCTGCTCACGTTTGAGATCATCGCGAGCGACCGCGCGCTCCAGCTCGACAGCACCAGCGTCGAAGCATGGCTGACCCGAGCGGCGGTCTCGGAGGACGTGGATCCCACCAGCCGTGCGGCTCCGTTGCGCACCATCCGTCGGGCGCTGGCCCTCGATTCGGTCAACGCTGAGGCCTGGGACCAGTTGGCAATGGCGCTCGAGGAAGCCGGCAGTCGGGACGGTGCGGGAGCGGCGTGGCACCAGGCGGTCGCCTTGGATCCGGGATACGTCCGGGCCAGGGCGTTCCTTGCCATCCACTACTGGTGGTGGCGCGTCTACGACAGCGCGGCCGTCTGGGCGGACAGCGCGGTGACGACGGACCCATTGTACGGGCTCGGGCGGGTCGTCGCCGGGCAGGTTGCGCTCTCACGCGGACGCCGCGACGAGGCGGAATCGCAGTTGGCCGCCGCCCGTCGCTTGCCGACGGGCCCTGGGAGCAACGGGCTTTCGGGATTCGTCTCCCTGGCAGTCGCCGCCAGAGACACCGTCGCGGCGCGCAGGCTGCTGGCAGAAGCCGAGGCTCGCACGGACCCTGCGGCGCCCGACAACCATAGTGCGGTCAACATCGCGGCTGGGTACGCGGTACTCGGCGAAGTTGCCCGGGCGCTGACGTGGCTCGAGCGCTATCGGCCGGCGCGCGACCTGCACTTTCAGTTGCACCTCAGGCTCGACCCGCCCCTCGATCCGCTGCGGCGCGAGCCGCGCTTCCGCGCATTGCTCGCGGACACGCGACCTCCGCCTACCGGAACACCGGGGTCAACGGCGGATCGCCCGTGAGCACCGCCTGCACGTTGGCGAGCGCGATCGCCGCCATCTGGCGCCGGGTCTCGAGCGTGGCGCTCCCGATGTGCGGCACCAGCACGGTGCGCGGGGCCGCGACGAGGCGCGGGTGGATGCGCGGCTCGTCGGCGTACACGTCGAGGCCCGCCGCGCCGAGCCTCCCTTGCTCCAGGGCGAGAGCGAGCGCCTCCTCGCGGATCAGATCGCCCCGCGCCGTGTTGACGAGAATGGCTGTCGGCTTCATCTGCCCCAGGGTGTCGCTGTTGATGATGCCCTCGGTCTCGGGCACCGCAGGGACATGCAGCGAGAGCACGTCGCTCTCCTTGAGGAGTCGCGGCAGCTCGACCCGTGCGGCACCCGTCTCCCGCTCGAATTCCGGGCGCGGGTTGCGCGCCGTATAGACGATCCGCATCCCGAACGGCACCGCCCGGCGCCCCACCGCCTGCCCGATCCGGCCCGCCCCGAGCAGACCGAGCGTCCGCCCCCGCAGCTCGGTCCCGAGCAGCAGCTCCGGGTGCCAGCCGGACCACTTGCCGCTCCGCACGAGCTCCGTGCCCTCCACGACGCGCCGGGCGCAGGCGAGGACCAGGGCCCACGCGAGGTCGGCCGTGGCATCGACGAGGGCGTCCGGAGTGTTCGTGACCTTGATACCGCGTAGCTCGGCGGCCACGACGTCCACGTTGTCGTGGCCCGCGGCGCAGTTGGCGACGATCTTGAGCTTGGGGAGACCCTTGAACTCCGTGCCGCCCACCCAGCGCGTCAGCAGCGGCACGATCGCGACGTAGTCGCCTTTCGGGGTCGGCTGGTCGGCGGCGATCCAGGTGACGTCGAGGCCCTCGAGCTGGGCGGGCTCGAGGAGGGGCTGCAGCTCCGCTGCGACGAGGACGGGATGGGGAGCGATGGGTCAATACTCGCCGCGCCCCCGGCTTGCGGCAAGGGCCATCCAACGTGTACGGTGACGTCATGGCGATCGCATCGATCAACCCGACGACGGGCGAGCTGCTCGAGACTTTCCCTGAGACCTCGGGCGCGGAGCTCGAGCGCATCCTGGGTCGCGCCGTCGCCGCGTTCCGCGACTGGAGCCGCTGCCCTGTGGCCGCGCGCACCAGCCCGCTCGGTGAAGCCGCCCGGCTGCTCCGGGAGCGGAAGGGCCGCTACGCGCGCACCATGGCGCTCGAGATGGGGAAGCCGCTGGCACAGGGAGAAGCGGAAGCCGAAAAGTGCGCCTGGGCCTGCGACTACTACGCCGAGCACGCCGAGCAATTCTTGGCTCCCGTGGTCCGGCCAACCGACGCAACGCGCAGCTACGTCCGCTTCGACGCGCTCGGCCCGGTGCTCGCGATCATGCCGTGGAACTTCCCTTTCTGGCAGGTCTTCCGCTTCGCGGCACCGGCGCTCGCGGCCGGAAACGCGGGGCTCCTGAAGCACGCGCCCAACGTGTCGCGCTGCGCGCTCGAGATCGAGCAGCTGCTCCGCGAGGCGGGGTTCCCTGACGGGTTGTTCCGGGCCGTGCTGCTCCGGAACGAAGCGGTCGCTCCGGTCATCGCCGATCCCCGGATCTGCGCCGTCACGCTCACGGGCTCGGACCGCGCCGGGAGCCAGGTCGCCCAGCAGGCCGGCCGACACCTCAAGAAGACCGTGCTCGAGCTGGGCGGCAGCGATCCCTTCATCGTGCTCACGGACGCGAACCTCGACGAGGCCGCTCGCACGGCGGCCGATGCGCGGCTCCTGAACAGCGGCCAGAGCTGCATCGCCGCCAAGCGGTTCATCGTGGTGGAGCCCGTCTTCGACCGGTTTCTCGAGCGGTTCGTGGCCGCCGTGGCGGCGCGCCGCCTGGGCGATCCGCTCGCGGCGGGCACTGACGTGGGCCCGCAGGCGCGCGCCGATCTGCGCGCGAACCTGCAGCGGCAGGTCGAGGAGTCGGTGCGGCGCGGAGCGCGGCTCGTGCTGGGCGGCCGGGTCCCCGAGGGCCCGGGGTTCTTCTATCCGCCGTCCGTCCTCACGGCTGTGGCGAACGGCATGCCCGCGTTCGACGAGGAGGTGTTCGGCCCGGTGGCCGCCGTCATCCGCGTGCGGGACGACGCCGACGCGGTGCGGGTCGCGAACGCGTCACCCTACGGCCTGGGTGCGGCCGTCTGGACCGAGGACCGCGAGCGCGGGGAGCGGTTGGCGGCCGACCTCGAGGTGGGGAGCGTGTTCGTGAACGGCCTCGTGAAGTCCGACCCACGCCTGCCGTTCGGCGGGGTGAAGCGCTCCGGCTACGGCCGCGAGCTGTCGGAGTTCGGGCTGCGCGAGTTCGTGAACGTCAAGAGCGTGTGGGTCCGCTAGCGTCCCCGCTTCATGCGCGCGCGCACGATCGAGTCGGCGACCGCGAGCGCCCGCTCGGAGGTCCACTGGTAGTACAGCTGCAGGCAGGACGCAGTGTTCATGTCGCGGCGCCGCACGCAGCGCTCCACCTCGTCCCGGTGCTTGGCCGCGTCGCGGCGCCACAGCGAATCGTCCGTGGCCTTGGCGCGCGCCTCCGTCCAGAGGTAGGTCTCCTGAAGACAGCGCAGCAGCGAGCGCGACTGGTCCTGGCGGCACTGCTCCAGCTCGCGCCGGTGCTTCGCGGCGTCCGCGCGCCACGTGGAGTCGGCCTGCAGCTGGGCGATGGAGTCCCGCTGGTGCTGGAAGGCCCGCGCGGCGGTGACCGCCGCGGGCTTCTTCCATCCGTAGTGCAGACCGAGGGCGCCGACGCTCGCTCTGCGCATCCTGCCTCCTGGGAAGGGTCAGCTACGGATGGGGTGGGATTCGAACCCACGAAACGGTTACCCGTTTACGCGCTCTCCAGGCGCGTGCCTTCAGCCGCTCGGCCACCCATCCCGAAGGGCTAGACCTGCCCGGGGTCCAATCTCGTCAGGTAGCCTCGGGCGGACAAGCGAGCGCGGAAATCACCGAGCCTAGTCACCGGTTGGCACAATGCCCGCTCCCTCCACCATGAGCACCACCGTCCGTTCGGGAGCCCGCGTGCGGTGCCGTACGCCGCGCGGCACGACGAAGCCCTGGCGCGGCGCGAGCTCGACCGAGCGGCCCTCGAGATCGACGATGAAGCGCCCCGCGACGACGTAGAAGAACTCGTCCTCGGCGTCGTGCTGGTGCCAGTGGTACTCGCCCTGCACCACACCAAGCCGCACGACGGAGTCGTTGACCTTGCACAGTGTCTGGTTGTACCACGGATGGGTGGAGGCATCGACCAGCGCCTGGACGTCGACGAGCTCGAGCGGCCCGTAGCGGATGTCGAGGTGAGTGTCGTAGGGATGGGACACGTGGTCGGTCATGACGACCTCCTTGCTTCCCTAAATCTACGCGCGCCGTCGGCTGCCTGCGCTCGTCAGGCGTCGGCCTTGCGGAAGACGGTGCGCCAGGATGCGAAGGGGCCCAGGCGCTCGAGCAGTCGCTGGTACGCGAACGGGCTGAGGCTGGGCAGAAACCATGGCAAGACGGCGGCGGCAAAGGCGCCCCCCAGCGCTCCGAGGAACGCGCCGGCAGCCGCGGTGAGTGGCGCAAGCAGAGGCGCTATGACCGCACTTGTGGCCGCCCCCAGTGCAACCGTGGTCACGCTCAGGCCGGCGTATGCTGGCCACCGCGGGCGACGCTCGTAGACGACCTGGATGTCGGCGGGCCGGATCTTGCGAACGGCACCCTCAGAGGTGGTCACCGAAAGAGCGAGGTGGTCGACGTCGAAGCAGGGAGCGCGGCAGTCGAACTCCTCTCCGGACGTGAGCCGAATGCGGAGGGGGTGCCTGGACGATCCGGGGTCCGCGAAGTGATCGGCCAGGGCGACGTGGGGCGGCCTTGCCGGGTGAGTCATCACGGGGATCGGCGTCTCAGCGTACTCAGGACCGCCTCACCACGGGAGGCTCAATGGCCACGGCTGCGGGATGAAGAGCAGCATCCAGGCTGCCCCAAGGAGCGCGATGTTCTTCTTGAAGTTGGTCACATCCAGTAGGCGGACTGAGGGATCGGTGGCCGCCCAGTAGTTGTGCATCAGGAACGATGTCGGTACGAGAAAAACTGTCAGCGCCAGGACTCCCCAGGTGGGGCGGATTCCTAGGAGCACGCTCAAGCCGCCGAGGACGATGAGCGATCCGGAGCCGAGCACGCTCAAGCGCGGGGCCGGAACGCCTTTGGCTGCCGCATAGGGCGTCATCATTCCGACGTGACGAAAATGGTCGATCCCCGCGAGCAGGAAGAACCCACCGTAGAGAACACGACCGGCTAGGAACAGATACTGCATTAGGACCTCCCGGATGGATCGGGCATTAGGCGGCGCCATTTGCAACAGGTTGCCACAACTCAATGGGGTTGCCTTCAGGATCGTGGAGGCGAGCGAAAGGACCGTGAGGGTAGGACTCCGCGTCGATCGTGACTTCGATTCCGGCGGCACGGAGCTGCGCAACCATCGCATCAAGGTCACGGACCCGGAAGTTCACCATCCACACCCGACGACTGTCCCCAAAGTATGGAGTGTCGATGGGGAACGGTGCGAATACGGTAGGTCCTGCTTCCTGCTGCCAGGGACGGTCGTCGTAATTGGACGGCGTGAGCGTCACGCCGAGGTGATCTCGATACCACCGCCCGAGTGCTGCAGGGTCCTGCGCTCGAAAGAACAGACCGCCGATGCCAGTCACTCGCTCCATCAGAGGTCCTTTCGGAAGCAGCGAACCCGCCCGACTTCGACAAAGCCCAGGGCTCGGTGAGCGGCCGCGCTCGTGTCGTTCGTGAGTTCAGCGTCGGAAGCGAACTCTACACACCCCTGTGACCGTCCCCACGCCTCCGCGGCTGCCAGCAAGGCGCGTCCGACCCCTTGGTTGCGGGCGTCCGGCACGACGTACCAGCCTTCAAGGTAGGCGACGCGGTCGCTGTGGCAGCCCTCGGCGTAGGCACGGATGGACAGCTCGGCGAGACCAATGAGCTGATCGGCCCCGTCCGCGGCCACCAGAACGGCGAGCGGCTCTCCCGCGTGCCCCTCGAGGAACTCCGTGATCTCGGCGGCGTGCTCCGATTCGGCATGATGGGGCCACAACGCGCGCCTCAAGCGGAGCCAAGCGGGAGCGTCACTTGCCGTGACATCGCGGACAATCATCATGTGCTCCCGCCCAACGGATCGTCCTTGCGCTGCGGGCGACCCACTCGCCGAGGCCTACTCGGACACTCGATGATAGTAGGCGCCTCCCGCAGGTACCGCGAACAACGTCTGCGCTTGCTGCAGGAGGCCGGGCGGAATCCGAGACACAGACGCTTGATGCGCTTCCACGCTGTCCCATATCTCGATGATCGCCAGACGGGTCGGATCGTCGTGCTGCACCAGCAGCTCGCACGAGCGACACCCCGGAGCGTCTATGATGCGGGCAATGACCGAGCGAAGAAAGTCGCGGAGCGCGGCGGCTTGGTCCGGCTTGGCCTGGAACTCGTTTATGCGGGTGATCTCCATGCTGGCTTCGGACCCTAGCGCTGCGGGTCCACTCGGCGCGCCTCCGGTCCCTGCGCCAGCAGCCGTTCGGCGAAGTCCAGGCGCTCCTGCGCCTCGCTCAGCTCCTGCCGCAGCTTGCTCACCTCGGCTTCGAGCGCTTCGAGCGCTTCGAGCCCGGGCTGGCGCTCGCTCCCGCCGCGACGCGGCCGCAGGCGTTGGGCCCACAACCCGAACGCCCCGGCGAGCGCCACGTGAATCGCGGCATGCCCCGGCTCGGCTTGCCCGACCGCGAACCCGGCTCCGACCAGGTTGATCACGCTCAGCACGGCGGCGATCGGGTACCAAATGGCTGGCTTGAAGGTCATCGAGCTCCTCCATCCGGAGCCTCGCCGGAGCACCACGGACAGGGTGGGATTCGAACCCACGGTACCCTTGCGGGTACACCGGTTTTCGAGACCGGCCGTTTCAACCGCTCACGCACCTGTCCGAACTACCAGACGCTCAGACGCCTAGACGCACAGACGCTCAGTAAATACACAACGCTTGCCGGTTTCGCTACGGGCGGCCCTGCCGGTGAACCCTAACGCCCGTCTCCCGCGTATTCACCAGGAGCATGCCGGCCCCACTCGATCCCTGAATGGAGCGGTCACATGAATAAGCTGCCGACGAGACGCGAGCCCTCGAGGGAGCCCGAGATCGAAGCCACCGCCACCTGGCGCGAGCTGGGCGAGCGCGTGCGCGACGTGATGAAGGACTTCATCAAGGAAGGCAAGGACCTGGAGCGCGACCTCGAGCCGCGGCTCCTGCCCGCCCTGAAACGGCTCAAGACCGAGATCGAAAAGCTGATCGCGAAGCTCGAGGAGCGAGCCGGGAAGCAGGGCTAGACCGGCTCGAGCTACGGGCGGCGCAGCCGCGCTCGATCGACCTTGCCCAGATGCGTCCGCGGCAGCGCGTCGAGAAAGATGACCTCGCGCGGATACTTGTAGGGCTCGAGCCGCTCCCGCACGAACGCCTGCAGCTCCTCGGCCAGCCCGTGGTGCGCCGTTTTCGCGACCACGAACGCATGCGGCTTGACGAGGCCGTGCTCCCCCACGACGCCGACCACGGCGACTTCCTTGACCGCCGGGTGCTGCAGCAGACAACTCTCCACCTCCTGCGGCGCCAGCCACTTCCCTGACACCTTGAGCAGGTCGTCGGCCCGGCCGCAGTAGGTGAAGTAGCCGTCGGCGTCGCGCCGCACCATGTCGCCCGACACGTACCACTCTCCCCGGAATCCCTGCTTGGTCTTGTCCATCTGCTGCCAGTACCCGATCGCCCGGGAGTCGCCGCGCACCCACAGCGCGCCCACCTCGCCGCCGGGGAGCTCCCGCCCGTCGTCGTCGCACACCTTGACCTCGAAGCCGGGCACGACCGTGCCGAGCGTCCCCGGCCGCACCTGGCCCGGACGATTCGAGATGAAGATGTGCCACATCTCTGCCGTACCGAGGCCGTCCAACAGCTCGACCCCGAACGCCCGCTGCCAGCGGTGGTACAGCTCGACCGGGAGCGGCTCGCCCGCCGAGGTGGCAAGGCGCAGGCAGGAGAGATCCTGCGCCGCCGCGGCCGAGTGGCTCACCATCTGGTTGATCATCGTCGGGACGTTGACCAGGATCGTCGGCCGGAAGCGGCCGATCTTCCGGAACAGGACGTCGGGGGTCGCGGCTTCCGGGAACAGCACCGTGGCCGCGCCGACGGCGAATGGAAACAACAGGTTCGAGCCGGTCGCATAGCCGAAGTAGAGCTTCGGCACGCTGATCGTGACGTCGCGCTCGCTGTAGCCGATCACGCCCTTGGCGTAGCATTCGGTGGTGTTCGCGAACGACGTGTGCGTCTGCACGACGGCCTTCGGTTGCCCGGTGGTCCCCCCTGAGAACAGCCAGATCGCCGCGTCATCGCGGTGGGTCGGGAAGTTGTCAAAGGTCACAGGGGCTCGCGCCAGCCGCTCGTCGAATTCTGGCTCGCCGACCACGAGGATGGTCTTGAGGTGACGCGCATCGCGTGCCGCGGTCCGGAACGAGCCCACCGTGTCGCGGGGCGCGATCAAGACGCGAGCGCGCGTGTAGGCGTAGAAATACTCGATCGCCTCGGGCTTGAGCTCGGGGTTCACCATGACGACCACGGCGCCGATCTTGAGCGTCCCGAACAGCGCCGCGACGAACGCCGGCCCGTCCGGCAGCGCGATCATGACGCGCTGCTCAGGCCCGACGCCAGCCTCCGTGAGCACGTGGCCGAACCGATTCGCCAGCGCTTGGACCTGCCGGTAGGTGATCGTGCCCGCGTCCGTGAGCACCGCGGGCCGGTCGCCCTTCCCTTCCCGCACCCGGGCGTCGAGGAAATGGTCCGCGATGTTGAACTGCTCGGGCGGCTGGAAGGTCATGGTGACAGATATCGGCCGCCGACGGCTGGCGGTCAACCGCCCCGTCCCCTACCATACAGCGACTCATGGCGGTCCTCGATTTCGCGCACCTGACCTGGGAGGAGGTCCGCGACCTCGACCGGACGAAGGCGGTGGCGATCCTGCCCGTCGGCGCCGTCGAGGCGCACGGTCCTCATCTGCCTCTCGCCACCGACGTGGTGATCGCGGAGGCGATGGCCCGCGCCGCGGCGGCGCGGCTCGCCACGCGTGGCTACGACGCCCTGCTGCTCCCGCCCCTCGCCTACACCGCCGCCGAGTTCGCCGCCCGATTCCCCGGCACGGTGTCGCTCCGGCCCGCTACCGTGACTGCGCTGCTCGTCGACGTCGCGCGCAGCCTGGGGCAGCACGGCTTCCGGGTCGTCGTGGTCGCGAACGCGCACCTCGACCCGGCGCACGTCGCCGCCATCGAGGCCGCCGTAGCCGAGCAGCGGCGCGACAACGGCGCGCGCATCGTCTTTCCCAACGTCACCAAGCGGCCCTGGGCCCTCCGGCTCACGGAGGAATTCCGGAGCGGCGCCTGTCACGCGGGGCAGTACGAGAGCTCGATCGTCATGGCGGCGCGCCCGGAGCTCGTGCGCGAGGCGATCCGCCGGTCGCTGCCTGCCAACCCGCGCTCGCTCAGTACCGCGATCCGGTCCGGCCAGACGAGCTTCGAGGGGGCGGGCGGGCCGCGGGCGTACTTCGGCTCCCCGGCCGACGCCGGGGCGGACGAGGGCGCGCGCACGATCGAGGTCCTGGGAGCGATCCTCGAAGAAGCGGCACTCGCGGAGCTGGCCCGGTGACGCTCGCCGGACGGGGTGCCGTCGTCACGGGCGCCGGCCGGGGCATCGGGATGGCGGTGACACGGGCGCTGGCCGGCGCCGGCGCGGCCGTCGTCGTCATGTCCCGCAGCCGGGACCAGATCGAAGCGCTCGCGACCGAGCTGCGCGCCGCGGGACGACAGGCGCGGGCCGTGGCGGGAGACGTCACGAACCCGGCGGACGTGCGGGCGCTCGCGCACGCGGCGGAGACCGAGCTCGGGCACGTGGACATTCTCGTCAACAGCGCGGGAGCCGCCCACTCCGCACCCCTCCACAAGCTCACCCTCGAGGATTGGAACCGGCTGCTGGCCGTGAACGCCACCGGGACGTTCCTGTGCACGCAGGCCTTCCTCCCCGGGATGCTCGAGCGGCGCTGGGGGCGCGTCGCGAACATCGCGTCGGTGGCGGGGCTCGGGGGCGGCAAATATATCGCTGCCTACAGCGCCTCGAAGCACGCGGTCATCGGCTTCACGCGCTCCGTGGCGACGGAGGTCGCCGGTACGGGCGTGACGGTCAACGCGGTCTGCCCCGGGTACGTCGACACTGACATGACGCGCGAGTCCGTAGCGCGCATCGCGGCGAGGACCGGGATGACGCCGGAAGCCGCGCTGCGCGCGGCGCTCGAATCGACGGGCCAGCACCGGCTGATCTCGCCCGAGGAGGTGGCGCGCGCGGTGCTGACGCTGTGTGACGACGCCGCGCGCGATACCAACGGGGAGACCGTCGTGATTGCCGAGGGAGGGATGCCGATGACTTTCCGGATCGTAAACCCCGACGCACTCGGCCGCCCGAGCGGCTGGAACAACGGGATGCTCGCCACGGCAGGTGGGCGGGTCCTGTTCGTGGGCGGGCAGACGGCCCCCGAGCGCGCCGGGCTCGTGGAGCAGTGGGCCGGCGCGCTCGAGCGCGTGCTGGAGGTCGTGCGCGCGGCCGGCGGCGGCCCCGAGCACATCGGCCGCATGACGGTCTACGTCACCGACCGGCAGGCCTACCTCGCCAGCCGCAAGCCGCTCGGCGCGGTGCATCGCCGCCTCATGGGACGGCACTACCCCGCCATGGCGCTCGTGGAAGTGCGGGCGCTCGCCGACGAGCACGCCGCCGTCGAGATCGAAGCAACGGCCGTGCTCCCCTGACCGCTACCGGGAGACCCTCGCATGCCGCTCGCGCCCCAGTCGTTCCTGTACCAGCAAGACCCGCACACCGGCGTCGCGACGATCACGCTCAATCGCCCGGACCGGTTGAATGCGCTCACCTTCGATGTGTACCGCGAGCTGCGCGACGCCTTCCGCGCGCTCGACGGCGAGCCGGGGGTCCGCGCCGTGGTCATCACCGGGGCCGGGCGGGCGTTCTGCTCCGGGGGCGACGTCGAGGACATCATCGGAGCGCTGTTCGCGCGCGATGATGCGGGGCTGCTCGAGTTCACGCGGCTCACGTGCGACCTGATCCTCGCGATGCGTCAATGCCGACGCCCGATCGTCGCCGCCTTGAATGGCACCGTGGCGGGCGCGGGGGCCGTGATCGCCGCCGCGAGTGATGTGCGCATCGCCGCCGAGTCGGCGAAGATCGCGTTCTTGTTCGTGAAAGTCGGCCTGTCGGGCGCCGATATGGGCGCCGCCTGGCTCCTGCCCCGCATCGTCGGACACGGCCACGCCACCGAGCTTCTCATGGCGGGCGATTTCATCGACGCCCAGACGGCGCTGCGCATCGGCCTCTACAATCGGGTCGTGGCGGGCGCCAACCTGATGGCGGAGGCCCGCGGCTTCGCCGAGCGGCTGGCCCGCGGGCCGTCGGTCGCGCTCGGGATCACCAAGGACGCGCTCAATCGCGAGGCGCACATGGACCTCGCGACGGCGCTCGAGGCGGAAGCGCAGGCGCAAGCCGGCTGCATGCGGAGCCCCAACTTCCGCGAAGCCTACGAGGCCTTCAAGGCGAAGCGCGAGCCCAAATTCGTGTGATGATGCCCGATCCCACCGCCGTCAGTGCCTTCCTGACCGAGGCCCACGTCGCCCTGGCGGCGCGGATCGCCGAGTACGCAGCGCGCGAGATCGCGCCCCGGCCCGAGCCCGCGGACGACGCCGCGGCGCGCGCGCAGGCGCGCGACCTCGTCGCAGGGCTCGGTGGGGCGGGATGGTTCGCGCCCATCGGGAACCTCGACCTGCGCGCGGCATGCCTGGTCCGCGAGGCGCTCGCCGGCGCCTCGCCGCTCGCGGACGCCGTATTCGCGCTCCAGGCCCTTGGCACCGTGCCGATCCTGCTGGCCGGTGACCCCAAGCTCAAGGACCGTTGGGTGCCGGCCGTGCTCGCGGGCCGGGCCATGGCGTCCTTCGCGATGACCGAGCCGGAAGCCGGCTCGGACGCGGCCGCCATCGCCACGAGCGCGCGCCGCGACGGCGCCGGCTACCTCCTGAACGGCACGAAGACCTTCATCTCGAACGCGGGGATCGCGGATTTCTACACGGTGTTCGCCTCCACCGATCCGGCGAAGGGCAACGCGGGGATCTCGGCGTTCGTGGTGGCGGCCGACACGGCGGGGCTGCGGTTCGTGCGCCCCCTCGTGCTCTCGGCACCGCACCCGCTCGGCGAGATCGCGTTCGCAGACTGCCGCGTGCCGGCGTCCTGCCGACTCGGCGCCGAGGGCGAGGGGTTCAAGGTAGGCCTGGCCACGCTCGACCGGCTGCGCGCCACCGTCGCTGCGGCCGCGTGCGGCATGGCCGCGCGGGCGCTCGCGGAGGCCGTGGCGCACGCCACCCGGCGCCGCCAATTCGGACGCACGCTCGCCGAGTTCCAGCTGATCCAGGAGAAGCTCGCGCGCATGGCGACGGACCTGACTGCCGCTCGCCTGCTCACCTACCGCGCGGCCTGGGAGAAAGATCGCGGCGCGGAGCGGGTGACCCTCGAGGCCGCGATGGCGAAAGCGTTCGCGACGGAGGCCGCCCAGCGGATCGTGGACGACGCCGTGCAAATCCTGGGGGGCCGCGGCGTGCTCGCGTCGCATCCGGTGGATCGCCTGTACCGCGCCGTCCGGACGCTGCGGATCTACGAGGGCACGACGGAGATCCAGCACCTCATCGTGGCGCGGCAGCTCCTCAAGCAGACGGCGGGGGAGGCATGAAGATCGTCGTGCTGGGCGGCGGGCCGGCGGGGCTCTACTTCGCGATCCAGATGAAGAAGGCCGATGCCTCCCACGACGTTACGGTGATCGAGCGCAACCCCCTCGATGCCACGTTCGGGTTCGGCGTGGTCTTCTCTGACGCCACTCAGGACAACCTCGCCGAAGCGGACCGCGAAACGTACAAGGAGATGGCGCGGCGGTTCCATCACTGGGACGACATTGACGTCCATTTCAACGGCACCGTCATCACCTCGACCGGCCACGGCTTCAGCGGGCTGTCGCGGCGGGCGCTGCTCGCGATCATGAGCCGCCGCGCCAAGGCGGTGGGCGTGTGCCTCGAGGTTGGCACGGAGGTCGCGGACGCCCGCCCCTACCTGGGCGCCGATCTCGTGGTCGCGGCCGACGGCTTCAACAGCGTGGTGCGCCGGCAGTTCGCCGACCGGTTCAAGCCGACGGTCGATTGGCGCCCGAATCGCTACGTATGGCTCGGTACCACCCGCCCCTTTCCGGCGTTCACGTTCTACTTCAAGCGCGACCTGCACGGCCTGTGGCGCGTCCATGCCTACCAGTACGAGCGCGGATGCTCGACGTTCATCGTCGAGGCCACCGAAACGACCTGGCGGGCGGCGGGAATGGACCGCGCCGACGAGGATGCGACGCTCGCCTTCTGTGAGTCGTTGTTCCGGCATGACCTGGAGGGCCACCGCCTGCTCAACAACCGCTCCGTGTGGCGCAACTTCGGCACGGTGCGGAACGAGCACTGGCATCACGAGAACGTCGTGCTCTTGGGCGACGCGGCGCACACCGCGCACTTCTCCGTGGGATCGGGCACCAAGCTCGCCATGGAAGACGCCGTCGCCCTGACGCGGGCGTTGCAGCGCACGCCTCCGGGCGACGTGGCCGCGGCCCTCGCCGCATACGAAGAGGAGCGGCGGCCCGCGGTCGAGAGCCTGCAGCGCGCCGCGCAGGTCAGTCTGCAGTGGTTCGAGGACGCCGAGCGCTACATGGACCTGGCACCGGTCCAGTTCGCCTTCAACCTGCTGACCCGGAGCCTCCGCATCACCCACGACAACCTGAAGCTCCGCGATCCCGAGTTCGTCGGAGGGGTGGACCGCTGGTTCGCGGCAAGGACCGCCGAGCAGAGCGGGAGGGACATACCGCTCGACCCGCCACCGCCGCCCCTGTTCACTCCGTTCCGGCTGCGGGACTTGCTGCTCGTGAACCGCGTGGTTGTGTCCCCGATGTGCCAGTATTGCGCCGAGGACGGCACGCCCAATGATTGGCACCTAGTGCACCTGGGCGGCCGGGCGCTGGGCGGCGCGGGGCTGGTGTTCACGGAGATGACGGACGTCTCACGCGAGGGTCGCATCTCGCCGGGGTGCACAGGCATGTACAAGCCGGAGCACGTGCCGGCCTGGAAGCGAATCGTCGACTTCGTGCACGCCCACAGCTATGCGAAGATCGGGCTGCAGCTCGGCCACGCGGGTCGCAAAGGCTCGACCCGCCTCGCCTGGGAGGGCATGGACGAGCCGCTCCCGGAGGGCAACTGGCCGATCATCGCCGCGTCGCCCATCCCCTACTTCCCCTACAGCCAGGTACCCCGGGAGATGGACCGGCGGGACATGGACGCGGTACGCGACGACTTCGTGCGGGCGGCCCGGATGGCGGAGGACGCGGGCTTCGACGTGCTCGAGATCCACTTCGCGCACGGTTACCTCTTGGCGAGCTTCATCTCGCCGCTCACGAACCGTCGCACCGACGAGTACGGCGGATCGCTCGCGAACCGGATGCGGTTTCCGCTCGAGGTGTTCGACGCCGTGCGCGCGGTGTGGCCCCAGCACAAGCCGATCTCGGTGCGCGTCTCCGCCGTGGACTGGGCGCCGGGCGGGACGGAGCCCGCCGATGCCGTGGAGATCGGCAGGATCCTCAAGGCGCACGGCTGCGACATCATCGACGTGTCGGCGGGCCAGACGGTGCCCGACGCCAAGCCCGTCTACGGCCGCCAGTTCCAGACGCCCTTCGCCGATCGTGTCCGGCACGAGGCCGGGATCCCGACGATGGCGGTCGGCAACATCTCGTCCTACACCGACGTGAACACGATCCTCGCGGCGGGGCGCGCCGATCTCTGCGTCTTGGCGCGCGCGCATCTGTGGGACCCCTACTGGACGCGCCATGCCGCCCACGAGATGGGCTACCAGCTGCCCTGGCCGGTCCAATATGGGACGCTCGACAACTACAAGCCGCGGTTCACGTGAGGCGCTTCCGATGCCCGTGAGTTATTCCAGCTATCTCAAGCTCGACGAGCTGTTGTCCCTGCAGCAGCCACGCTCCGCGGGCCCGGAGCACGACGAGATGCTCTTTATCGTCATCCATCAAGTGTACGAGCTCTGGTTCAAGGAAATGCTCCATGAGCTCGACTATCTCAAGACACTGCTGCGCGACACCGAGACGCCCCGGGCCCTGCACACCCTGAAGCGGATCCTCACCGTGCTCAAGGTGATGGTGGCGCAGATCGACGTGCTGGAGACGATGACGCCGCTCGAATTCCTGTCCTTCCGAGATCGCCTGGAGTCCGGGAGCGGATTCCAATCGTTCCAGTTCCGCGAGCTCGAGTTCGTGCTCGGGGTGAAGAACCCCGCGGCCATCGGGCGCTATCCCGAGGGGAGCGACCCCCGGCGGCGGTTGGAGGCGCGCTTCGGCCAGGCGGCGTTGTGGGACGCGTTTCTGGCTTACCTGGCGAAGAACCGGTACGCCGTGCCGCCGTCGCTCCTCGGCCGGGACGTGACCCGGCGCCCCGAGCCGTCGCGCGAGATGCAGCAAGTCTTGATCACCGTCTACCGCACAAACCCCGCAGTCTCGTCCGTGTGCGAACGCTTGGTTGACCTGGACGAGGGCGTCATGGAGTGGCGGTACCGGCACGTGAAAATGGTGCAGCGCACCATCGGCACGAAGGCGGGCACTGGAGGAACCGCGGGGGCCGAGTACCTCACGACCACGCTGAACCAACCTGCCTTTCCCGACCTCTGGGCGATCCGCACGGAGCTGTGACCCGGTGGTGAGGCCGGAGGCGCTATACACGAGCCCGAACGCGCTCGCTCCGCACTACCGTCGCTCTCGGGTCGCGGAGCGATTGCCCCTGACGGGCCACTCTCATCAGGCCTGGCCCGACGTGGGCTTCGAGGCCCAGCAGCAGGCCTGGCTCGACGCCGCCGAGCACCTGGACGCCAAGTGGGAGCGGGCGTTCGCCATGGCCGACCGCGTGCGCCGCGGGTTCGCGCGCCTGCTCGACGACCCGCAGGGGACGATCGCCCTCGGCGCAAACACGCACGAGCTGGTGGTACGCTGGCTCTCTGCCCTGGGCCTCGGGCGCCGACCCCGTCTCGTCACGACGACGGCCGAGTTTCACACGATCCGTCGCCAGCTCGACCGCCTGGCCGAGGAAGGGATCGCCGTGGTGAAGGTCCCGGCGCTCCCGGCGGCCACGCTCGCCGAACGACTCGCCCGGACCGTCGATGACCGCACCGCTGCGGTGCTCGTCTCGGCCGTGCTGTACGAAAACGCCCATGTCGTGCCGAACCTCGCCCATGTGCTCGAGGCGTGCCGGCGGGTGGGTGCGGAGCTGCTCGTGGATGCCTATCACGCGCTCAACGTGGTGCCGTTCTCGCTCCGCACCGAACGGCTCGCGGAAGCGTTCGTGGTCGGCGGCGGCTACAAGTATTGTCAGTTGGGCGAGGGGAACGGCTTTCTGCGGATCCCCCCGGAGTGCACGCTCCGACCAGTGATCACCGGCTGGTTCAGCGAGTTCGAGACGCTCGCCGCGGGCGGCGCGGCTGGTCCGGTCACCTACGGTCCCGGCGCGGCGCGGTTCGCGGGAGCCACGTTCGATCCGACGAGCCACTACCGCGCAGCGCGCGTGTTCGATTTCTTCGAGGAACTGGAGCTGACGCCGGAGCTGCTGCGGCAGGTGAGCCAGCACCAAGTGGGGCTTCTCGCAGGGCTGTGCGACGCGCTCGACACCGACACGCGACTGCTGACGCGCGACCACGCCGTGACCCTGCCGCAGCTCGGCGGCTTCCTCGCGCTCCAGTCACCCCGGGCCGAAGAGCTGTGTCGCCGACTCCGAGACCGGGGCGTGGCGGCCGACTTCCGGGCAGATGTCCTCCGCCTCGGGCCGGCCCCCTATTTGTCGGACCCGCAGCTCAGGACGGCCATTGACGCGTTGGGAAGCGTGGTCCGGGAGCTCGCGGCAGCCTAGCGCTTCTCGCGGAAGAACCCCTCCAGCAGCCGGCCGCAGGTGTCTGCGTTCACCCCACCAATCACTTCCATGCGATGGTTCAAGCGGGGGTGCCGGAGGAGATCACCGACTGACCCCGCCATCCCCGCCTTGGGATCGTATGCGCCGAACACGACCCGCCCCACCTTCGCCAACACCATCGCCCCGGCGCACTGGGCGCAGGGCTCGAGCGTCACGTACAGCGTGCAGTCTTCCAAGCGATCGGTGCGGAGCGCCCCCAAGGCGCCCTGGATGGCGAGCAGCTCGGCGTGGGCCGTGGGATCGCCCCTCGCCACTGTCTCGTTGTGCGCCAGAGCGATGACGGCGCCGTCCCGCATCACCGCAGCGCCGACGGGAACCTCTTGCAACCCGGCCGCGCACTGCGCCTGGCAGAGAGCCTCGCGCATGCCAGCCAGGTCCCGGGGGGAGAGGGGAGGCGGTCCCTTCCCCCTTCCCCCTTCCCCGGCCTTTTCCCCGGCTTTACGCACGCGCCGGCTCGGGCGCCGTCGCCGCCATTCGCTCGAAGCTCAAGTGCGCGCCATCCTTGGCGCGGTCCACCCGAATCTTGTCACCCTCGGCGTAGCGCCCCTCCAGCACCGCGAGCGCCAGGGGGTTCTGGAGCAGGCGCTGGATAGCGCGCTTCAGCGGCCGGGCGCCGTACACCGGATCGTAGCCCTCGGCCACAAACAGCTGCTTCGCCGCGGGCGTCACGTCGAGCGTGAGCTTGCGGTCGGCGACGAGCTTCGCGACCCGGGCGATCTGGAGATCCACGATCTTCGCGATGTCCTCGTGCGACAGCGGACGGAACATGATGACGTCGTCTACCCGGTTCAGAAACTCGGGCTTGAACGTCTGGCGCAAGAGGTCCAGCACCTTGGTCTCCGTTTGCTCCCAGCCAACGGCGGCTGCGTCGAGCAGGTACTGCGACCCGACGTTCGATGTCATGATGAGGACGGTATTGCGGAAGTCCACGGTGCGGCCCTGCGCATCGGTGAGCCGGCCGTCGTCCAGAATCTGGAGCAGCACGTTGAAGACGTCCGGGTGCGCCTTCTCGATCTCGTCGAACAGCACCACGGCGTAGGGCCGGCGACGGACGGCCTCGGTGAGCTGGCCGCCCTCCTCATAGCCGACGTAGCCGGGCGGCGCCCCGATCATCCGCGCCACCGCGTGCTTCTCCATGTACTCCGACATGTCGAGCCGCACCATGGCGCGCTCGTCGTCGAACAGGAATTCGGCGAGTGCCCGCGCGGTCTCCGTCTTCCCGACGCCGGTGGGGCCGAGGAAGATGAACGAGCCGGTGGGCCGGTTCGGGTCCTGCAGGCCCGCCCGCGCGCGCCGCACGGCGTTCGCCACGGCGGCGAGGGCCTCCGGCTGGCCGATCACCCGGCGGCCGAGCTCGCCCTCGAGCCGCGTGAGCCGCTCGCGCTCCGACTCGAGCATCTTGGTCACCGGGATCCCCGTCCACTTCGCGACGATCTCCGCGATGTCCTCCGCGTCCACCTCCTCCTTCAGATACTTGCCCTTCTTCTGGATCTCGGCGAGGCGCTGCTCGACGCCCGAGATCTCCTTCTCGAGCGCGGGGATCTTCCCGTAGGTGATCTCCGCCGCCTTCTGCAGGTCGCCGCGGCGGGTCGCCTGGTCGGCCTCCGTGCGCAGCTGCTCCAGCTGCGCCTTCTTCGCCTGCAGCCCCCCGATCGTGTCCTTCTCCGCCTGCCACTGGGCCTTCATCACCTGGGACCGCTCACGCAGCTCGGCCAGCTCCGCCTCGACCTTGGCGCGCCGCTCGCGTGACGCCTTGTCCTTCTCCTTGGCGAGCGCCGCTAGCTCGATCTCGTGCTGCACGATGCGGCGCTCGACCTCGTCGATCTCCTGGGGCAGCGAATCGATCTCGATCCGCAGGCGGCTCGCCGCCTCGTCCACCAGGTCGATCGCCTTGTCGGGGAGGAAGCGGTCGCCGATATAGCGGTGGGAGAGGGTCGCCGCCGCCACGAGCGCGTTGTCCGTGATCCGTACGCCGTGGTGCACTTCGTAGCGTTCCTTCAGGCCGCGCAGGATCGCGATCGTGTCCTCGACCGACGGCTCGCCCACGTACACCGGTTGGAACCGCCGCTCCAGCGCCGCGTCCTTTTCCACGTACTTGCGGTACTCGTCGAGCGTGGTCGCGCCGACGACGTGCAGCTCGCCGCGCGCGAGCGCCGGCTTGAGCAGGTTCGAGGCATCCACGGCGCCCTCGGCGCCCCCCGCACCGACAAGCGTGTGCAGCTCGTCGATGAAGACGATGTAGCGCCCCTCGGCGGCCGTGATCTCCTTGATCACGGCCTTGAGGCGCTCTTCGAACTCGCCGCGGTACTTGGTGCCCGCGATCAGCGCGCCCAGGTCGAGCGCAATCAGGTGCTTGTCCCGCAGCGAGTCGGGGACGTCCCCGTTCACGATGCGCTGCGCCAGTCCTTCCACGATCGCGGTCTTCCCGACGCCCGGCTCGCCGATCAGCACGGGGTTGTTCTTGGTACGGCGCGACAGCACCTGCATGACGCGGCGGATCTCCTCGTCCCGGCCGATCACCGGGTCGAGCTTCCGCTTGCGGGCCTGCTCGGTAAGATCGCGCGTGAACCGCTCGAGCGCCTGATACTTCTGCTCCGGCTGTTGGTCGGTCACGCGATGGGAGCCGCGCACGCCTTCGAGCGCCGCCAGCAGGTCGTCGTGGCCCACGCCCGCCGCCGACAAGAGCTGCCGGGCCGTCGCGCCCTTCAGGTCCGCCAGGGCGAGCAGCAGGTGCTCGGTCGAGACGTAGGCGTCGCCCAGCGCCTTGGCCTCCGCCTCAGCACGGTCGAACGCCTGGCTCACCTCGCGCGATAGCGTCGGCTCGGCCGCGGTGCCCGACTGCTTCGGGAACCGCTCGATTTCCCGCTCCATGTCCGCCGCGAGCTGGGTGACGTTCAACCCCGCCTTCTGCAACAGCGGGACGACGATCCCCTCCTCCTGCGTGAGGAGGGCGTGGAACAGGTGGGCGTCGTTGACGACGGGATTCCCGCGCGAGCGCGCCGACGCGCCGGCCTGCTGCAGCGCCTCGGTCGCCTTCACGGTCAAGCGTTCTGGTCTGATCATGGCGCCATGACCTCAGGCAACCTCCATGCCGGGCTAAAGATGTCGAAATGGCAGAAAAAGGCGAACACGTAGCGAGAAAGACGTAGGGGCGGAAGCGTACGCCTCCGCCCCTACGATATTGCCCTACGCCTCCCGCCCTACGACGTCCCCTTATTTCATCACGATCATCTTCTTCGTGTAGCGCCGCCCGTCAACGGTGAGCTGATAGATGTACACCCCCGACGCGGCCTGCTCTCCCGTACGCGGGATATTCCCGTCCCAATAGGCGCTGTACGCGCACCCGGACGGGCTGCTGCAGGTCAGCTCGAGATTGTCCAAGGACTCGCCCGTGCCCTGGAGGATCGGCACGGCCACGAGCTGCGCGAGCACGTTGTAGATCTTCAGCGTGACCCTCGGCCGGTGACCATTCGCGAACAAGTCCCCGCTCAGGACGAACGGGATCGTGGTCGCCGGGTTAAACGGGTTCGGGTAGTTCTGCTTGAGCTCCACGACGGGTGGCGGAGTTTGGCCCCACGCCCCGCTCACGGCCGCCGCAGCCGCCCAAAGCCCGAGCCCCAGCACTGCCCAGGCGTACCGCTTCATCCACCGCTCCTCTGCGAACGAGACAGATACCTTGACGGCTCTCCTTGTTACGGGTCAACCGTGGTGCTGCAGGGCGCTGGAGAAAAATTATGCGCCACCGCTCCCGGCTGTCAACCGCGCGAGCGTCCGCGCGTCGCCGGAGCGGCGGGTGATGCCGCGCCGATCGGCCCATTCGAGCAAGGGAATCAGGTACTTGCGCGTGAGGCCGAGGCGGTCACGCAACACCGCCGGCGTGGCGGCACCGACCTCCGTGAGCGCCGTTTCCAGAGCCGCTCGGAACTGCTCCAGCGCCGCCTTGGTAGCGTAACGCTCCTGGTCCAGTTGCTCGATCCCCCCCTCCCGGATCAGAAGGGCGAGCAGCGCCCGCACCGGTGTGTCAGGAAATTCCCTGACAAGCTCGGCGACCGTGGGAATCTGCCAGCGGGCTGCCTCAAGGCGACGGACCAGCAGGGCCCGGGCGTCCGTGGCCCGGGCGTCGAGTGCCGGTTGCCACCCCGGGACACGGGCCACGCTGCCGGCCAGCTCCCACGCCTGCTTTCGGGTACCGAGGTCCAGGATCTGGTCAATGACGGCGGATGGAGGAAACGGCGCCACCACCGCTGCTCGGAGGGCTTGCAGCGACATCCCCGGATCGAGCGGATGCTCCTCGTGGTGACGCCGGAGTACCTCCGCGAGGCGAGTCACTTCGGCCGTGATCGCGGTGCGGGCGGCCAGCACGTCGCCGCACGTTAGCAGCCCGGCGCCCGCCTCCGCGATGACGGCCGTCACACGGGCGGGCTGGACGCCCAGCCGCACGGCGAGCGTCGAAAGGGGGATCCCCTGGAGGCCGGCGTCGGCGGCCATGCACTGCAGCCGCTCGGCAGGGGTCTGGTCCGCGGTCAGCCGGGCCTCGCGGCGCCGCCCGGCCCCCGGCTGGCGGGGGGGGCGGGGGGGGCGGGGGGGCAACGGGTCGAGCACGATGCCCCCGCCGATCGTCGTGACCGGCGAGAAGGAGCGGAGCACGAAGCGGTCGCCACCGCGGGCCACGAGGGGGGTCTCCAACATCAGGCGAACAGGGCCCCGCTCCCCGGGGGCGATCGGCCGCGCCGGCACCGCGCGGGCGAGCACGACGGCTGTGCCGTGGTGCACCCGCAGGCGGGTCCGGGCGGCGATCGGCCGCGGCGCCCCCGGCAGGAGCTCGACCGCTGCCTCGAGCACGCTGGTCGCCGCCCACCCGGTCCCCGTGACTGCTACGTGGCCGCGCTCGAGCTCGTCCTTGTCCACCCCCACGAGCGCGAGCGCCGTGCGCCGGCCGGGGGCGGCGCGCTGCGTGGGCTCGCCGTGGACCTCGATCGAGCGCACCCGTGCCTCGCGATCGAGGGGAAGTAGCCGCACTGACTCGCCCACGCCCACCGAGCCGCTCCAGGTGGACCCGGTCACGACCGTCCCCGCGCCCGCCACGGCGAAGACGCGGTCGATCGGGAGGCGGAAGAGGTCCTCCGCCGGCCGCTCGACGAGCCCGGCCGCGAGGCCGGCGAGCGCGGCGCGCAGCTCCTCGAGCCCCGCTCCGCTGACCGCCGAGGTTGTGACCGGGGGCTCCCAGCGGACCCGGCTCTTCGCGAGCCGCTCCACCAGCTCGGCACGCACCAGCTCGAGCCACTCGCGGTCCACGAGGTCGGCCTTGGTGATCACGGGGATGCCACGCTGCACCCCCAGCAGCTCGAGGATCGCGAGGTGCTCCTCGGTCTGCGGCATCGTGCCCTCGTCGGCGGCGACGACCAGCAGGGCGACGTCGATCCCGGTCGCTCCGGCCAGCATGTTCTTCACGAATGCTTCGTGGCCCGGGACGTCCACGACGCTCGCCTGCACGGTGTCGGCGAGCGGCAGGGGCGCGAACCCCAGGTCGATCGTGATGCCGCGCCGCTTCTCCTCCTCCCAGCGGTCGGTGTCGACCCCGGTCAGCGCCTTGACGAGCGCTGTCTTGCCGTGGTCGATGTGCCCGGCCGTGCCGACTACGAAGCGGCGGACGGAGCCGGAGCCGGGGCGGGAGCCGGGATCGAGCTTGGCGGACGGAGCCGGAGCCGGGGCGGGAGCCGGGATCGAGCTTGGGGGAGGAAGAGGAGGGGACCACGCGTGGCGCTCCCAGAAGTCGAGGGCGGGGAGGGTGCTCGTCTCCCCGAAGTGGTGGCGGACGAAGCGGGCGAAGAGGCGGCGGTGCGCGGCGGCGTGCGGCGGGGCGAGCGCCGGCAGATCGGCGGTCGGATCGTTGAGGGCGACGAGATCGCGGTGCGCCTGCGCCGGCAGGCGGGTGACCTGGCTCGGAAGGGGGGGCTCACACCGGACACACAGCACCCCGCCCTCGGCCGTGCTGAAGGCGACCTGCCCACCGCCGGGGAGGGGGGGGACCGGCGCTCCGTCCCGGACGCAGGACCCGAGCGCCGGCGCGAAGCCCAGCGCTCCAAGCAGGAGCCATAGGCCGCGCAGCGCCACAGCGTCGACCGCGTCCGGGGCGGCGAACCGCAGCGCGTCGAGCCCGGTCGTGAGCGTGTCGTAGGCGGCGGGGAGCGGCGCCTCGGGCGCCATCTTGAGCATCAGCTCCGCCTGCACCGTGGCCCCCGCGAAGCGGCCGACGTCCTGCGCCAGCTCGCGCCGCAGCGCCAGCAGGTCGAACGCGGCGAGCGTCTGGAGCTCGCGCGTCTCGCGGTGGTACAGCTGTGCCATCCCCTCGCTCAAGAGCTCCAGCCCCGCCGCGAAGCGACTCCTGGGCCGCAACACGCCCTTCGCGATGGCGCTTTGCACGCCGAGGTCGCGCGTCGCCAGCCGCACGATCTTGGAGGTCTCGCTGTAGGGATAGGTCCGCAGCACCACGGCGGACGTCGTGACGAGCGCCATGGTCTAAAGCTAATCGCCCATCAGGGAGCGGCCTGCATGAAGACGGCGGCGGCTGCCGAGGGACATACGCCGACGGGAACGGTCTCGAGCTCGGCGTAGCCGGGCGGCGCGGAGAGCACGTGCACGACGCCGGGCGCGGTGCAGTCGCCCCGATCGAGCGCGTAGATCCGACCGCGCTGATCCAAAGCCAACGCCGCGACGCCGTGCCCGTCGGGCTTGTTCCCCCCGCCCACGCCGTGCACCAGCGTGCGGGTCAGCGTGTTCACTTCCAGGATCCCCTCCTGCTCCGACGCGATGAGCAGACGGCCGGAGGGGTGGAACACCGCCGGCCCGGGGAGCTCGCCCAGGCCCAAGATTACGACTACCTCCTGGTTGATGGCCGGATCGACGATGGAGAGCTTGCCGTCGCCGGCGCCTGGGTTACCGCGGTCGACGACGTACAGCAGGCTGTCCCCACCAACCACGGCGAACTGCGCGTTGATGCCGGTCAGAGGGATCGTCGGGAGAGTGACGGGCGGGACCGGTCCCAGGGCCATCCAGCTGATCGAGCTGGGGCCCGCCGGCACAGAGCCATTCAGGTTCGCGTTCACGACGTAGAGCGTCCGCCGTGTAACGGCCACGGCCTGGGGCGTCGGCCCCACCGCGATCGAAGCCGTGTCGCCGTTCTGGTAATTGATCCACGTGGCGCGATCGTTGTTGGGATTCGCAACCCAGGCACTCGACTCGTCGGCGATGACGACGCCGGCCGCGCCTGCGCCGACCGCGAGCGGCACGCGGCGCCCCGCGCCGGTCGAGCCGAAGTCGAGGAACACGATCGAGTCGACCGCGGGGAGCGGCACGGCGAGCACGCTCACGCGCCCTGCGACCGTCGCCGGCCGGCTGGCGGCGTTCAGCAGATCGAAGGTCGTCGCCGAGAACCTCGACGCGGACACGAGCGACAGGGTGGCCGGGTCCGTGTTCACGACAGCCACCACCTGCCCCGCGGTCGTGTCCTGCTCCAGCGCGTCACTGCAGCCCGCCGCGAGGACCAAAGCGCACAACAGCAAGCGTTTCACGTCTGGAAAGATAGACGCGTCGCCCCCCGAACGCGCGGCTCGCGCGGCGCCTCAGGGGCCGAGCTCGACCTCCGCCCCCAGGAGGATCGTGCGGCCTCGCGCCGGAAAATGCCGCGCCTCCTCGTAGCGGCGGTCGAACAGGTTCTCGAGACGCGTCGTGAGTGACAGCCCGGGCGCGCCTGCGCGCGGCTGCCACACGTCAACCATCGCCGCGACGTCCACTCTTGTGTAGGAGGGAAGCGTTACTCGGCTGGGTGGAGCCGGAAAGGGCGGGAAGATCCGGTCGTACCGGTCGCCCACGTAGGTCACCGCGAGCGTGATCACACCGCGCCCTGGCGGGTGGTAACCCGCGTCGAGCCGCGCGGAGTGCTCGGGTCGACGCAGCAGCGGCTGCCCCGGGGCGAGCGCCGCACCCGTCGTCGAGTCGTACCCGGGGTTGGTCACGTTGGTGTGGAGGTAGGTGTAACTCGCGCCCAGCGCCACGGTTGCCGCGGGCACCACGTGGACGCCCACCTCGACGCCCGCGGCCGTGGCGCCCGCCACGTTGGCGTAGTTGGGCGCGCCGGGCGGCGCGTTCGGATTGTAGTCGATCATGTCGACGAAGCGCTGATCGAAGAACGTCGCCGAGAAACTGGCGCGGCCCCCGGCTACGGACTGCTCGACCCCCACCTCCCAGCTGCGTGAGTGCTCAGGCTTCAGGTTAGGATTCCCGACCGAGTAGCCGGTCGAGTAGTTTTCGGAGAACGCCGGCTCCCGAAAGCCGTTTCCGGCGGTCGCGCGCAACCGAGTACCACCGGGCAGCCGGTAGGCCGCCCCCGCGCGATATGTAGCGTACGTCCCGAAGCGTTCGTTGTCCTCCAGCCGCACTCCGGTCGTGAGCGACACTCGTGCGGCGACCTCGCTCACGACCTGCGCATAAAAGGCACCGTTCCAACGCGACGTGTCGATCGGCGGCGTGGTGCAGTCGCCGAAGGGACTCTGGCACAGGTTGAAGCTGCGGTCGCGCTGTTGTTCGACCGCGGCGCCCCCCGTCAGCACCGTGCCGCCCGGCAGGTACAGGTTGGCCCGGAGATCTGCGCTCGCGCGGCGCAGGTTGTCGAGGCTGTGGAACAGCGTGCTGTCGTTGGCGCTGTCAGGTGGGCTGACGACCCCGCCGTCGGCCTCGTGGGCCGCGAGGAGCAGTCGCGCTTCGAGCCGCGGCGTGAAGTAGTGACCGACGTCGAGAGCGATCGTGGGACCGCTCCCGTAGTTGAACTGGTAGGGGTCCACGGCCTGCCCAGCCCCGTTCGTGGGAAAATGATAGGTGTTGTCGGCGTAGCGGACAGTGAGCGTCGCGTCAGTGCGGTCATCCGGCGCGATGCGCACGAGCCCGGAGAACACGCTGTTGCGATACTGATTGTTGAACGCGTAGAGGCCGTTGCTCGTGTGGCGCGATACCGCGAAGGAGTAACTCGCCTGCTGCCCACCGCCTGAGGCCTCCGCGTCCCAGATCAGTGTCCCGTAGGTGCCCCCCCGCACGGTGGCGTCCGCGCGCGCATTGTCCGATCCTCGGCGCGTGAAGATCTGCACGACCCCGGTCACGGCGTCTGACCCGTATAATACGCTCGCCGGTCCTCGCAATACCTCGATCCGTTCAACATTGTCGGTCGTCAGGTTCGCGAAATCGAAGGCACCTCCCGGCTGGTTAACCGGCACTCCATCAACGAGCACCTTCACGTAGTCGCTCTGTCCGCCCCGCAGGAATAGCGACGTCACCGAGCCGAAGGAGCCGGTCTGAACGACGGCGGCAGCCGGGACGTCGCGCAGCGCGTCGAGCACCGTGCGGATGCCCTGCGCCCGCAGGTCGGCGCCCGAGATCACGGTGACGGCGGCCGTCACCGCGTCGGCGGGCGTGGGGATGCGGGTCGCGGTGACGACGACGGGCGTGAGGATGACCGTATCCCGGGGCTCCTGGGCGGCGAGCGCGGCCGGTGCGAGCGAGACGAGGATCAGCGCGGTGCGGAGTCTCATGGTGCTTCTCCTTTGCGCAGCGGGATCATCTGGGGGCGGCCGTCGAAGGCCTCGATCGCGACGGGCCAGGCGAACACGCGCTCCACGGTCTCGCGCGTCAGGACGTCGCCCGGCGGGCCGTCGGCCACGGGACGGCCATCGGCGAGCAGCAGCACGCGATCGGCGAAGCGGGCGGCCAGGTTGACGTGATGCGTGATCATGATGACGGCGAGGCCCCGCCCGTCGGCGAGCCCGCGCGCCAGCTCGAACAGCTCCATCTCGTGGCGCAGGTCGAGACCGGCGGTCGGCTCGTCCAGCACGAGCAGGCGTGGCTCCTGGGCGAGCGCGCGCGCCACGCGCACCCGCTGGTACTCCCCCGCCGACAGCGTCCACAGCCAGCGGTCGGCCAGCCGGAGGGCGTCGCACCGCTCCAGCGCTCGCTCGACCGCCGCCCGGTCCTCGGCACGCTCCGCGCCCCACAGGGACAGGTGGGGGTAGCGGCCGAGCATGACGGTGTCGCGGACGCGCTGCGGGAAGAGATTGTCTTCCCGCTGGGGCACGACACCCGCTACGCGCGCGAGCGCCCTCCGCGACCAGGCGGCGGGCGGCCGGCCGAGCACCTGCGCCGTCCCCGCGTGCGGCGCGACGAGGCCGAGCGCGACCCGTACGAGCGTGGTCTTGCCGCTGCCATTCGGCCCGATGACCGCGAGGAAGTCCCCGGCGCGGGCTGCCAGACTCACGCCGGCGAGCGCGTCGTGCGCCGCGCCGGGGTAGCGGTAGGCGACCCCGCGCACGTCGAGGATCAGCTCGCGGTCCATCGGCGGAGCATCACGGCGAAGAGGGGAACGCCCACGAGCGCGGTCACGATGCCGACTGGCAGCTCGCGCGGGGCGACCGCGACGCGCGCGGTCGTGTCGGCGAGCGCGAGCAGCGCGCCCCCGGCGAGGAACGACGCGGGGAGCAGCGAGCGGTGGCGGTGGCCCCACAGTAGGCGCATGGCGTGCGGCACGATCAGCCCGACGAACCCGATCACGCCGGACACCGCCACCGCTGCCGCCGTGAGCAGCGACGCCGCGAGGTAGACGCGTCGCCTGAGGGGCTCCACATCGGCGCCCAGGTGGCGCGCGGGCTCCTCGCCCAAGGCGAGGAGGTCGAGGGGCCGCGCCGCCGCGAGCAGCACGGCGACGGGGAGCGGGAAGTAGACGCACACGACGAGCACCGTGTCCCAGGACGCCCCTGACAGCCCGCCCCACAGCCAGAGGAAGGTGTTGCGCAGCTGCGCCGCCTCGGACAGCGACACGATGGCGGTCGTGACGGCGGAGGCGAAGGCGCCCACCGCGACCCCTGCGAGGATGAGGACGCGCGGGTCGAGCTCCGCGCCGCCGACGAGCCCGAGCCGGTAGACCAGCGCCATCGCGGCGAGCGCCCCCACGAAGGCGGCGAGCGGCAGCGCCCAGGGGCCCGTGACGTGCAGGGCGATCGCCAGCACCGCGCCGAGGCTGGCGCCGCCCGAGAGGCCGAGCAGGAACGGGTCGGCGAGCGGATTGCGAACGAGCGCCTGCAGGCTCGCGCCCGCCAAGCCGAGCGCGCCACCCACCAGGAGGGCAAGCACGGCGCGCGGCAGCCGCAGCGACCGCACGATGTCTGACGAAGCCAGCTGGGCGAGCGGGACGTGGGCGGGCCCGAGCAGCACCGCCAGCGCGAAGGCGAGGGCGACGGCGAGGCCGAGGCCGAGCCACCGGGTCATGGCAGGGCCTCGAGACGCCGCCGCAGCTCCGCCACGGCCTCCGCCGCGCGCGGGCCCGGCCGCCCGAACAGGGAGCCGGGGAGGACCACGAAACGCCGCTCGCGCACCGCGCGGATCGTACGCCACTCCGGGCGCGATGCGTACGCCGGCAGAGGCGCGCGCGCCGAGTCGGCCAGTACCACGATCGCGTCGGGATCGCGGGTGGCGATCGTCTCGAGCGACACGGTGGCCGAGGGCGCGCCAATGTCCCCGAACGCGTTGCTCCCGCCCGCCATCCGCGCCAGCTCGTCCAGGTAGCTCGCCGCCCCGATCACCATGGGTGGGTTGTCCCACGCCACGAAGGCCAGACGGGCGTGGGGCGCGGGGCGTGGGGCGGCCAAGACGCTGTCCAGGAACCGGGCGATCGAATCGCCCGCCGCCGCCCGGTCCGTCAGGCGGCCGAGCAGTCGCGCCCCGCGGGCGACGTCCTCCAGCCGGTCCTGCCGCAGCACGACCGCATCCACGCCCAGCCGCTCGAGCTGGCGTGCCGCCGTCTCATTGAGGGTCGACCGGTACAACACCACGAGGTCCGGGCGGCGCGCGCTCACCGCCTCGATGTTGGGATTCAGCCCGTCGCCGACGCTCGGCACCGCGCGTGCGGCGGGCGGGTAGTCGCACCAGGTGGTGCGGCCGACGACGCGATCCCCCGCGCCCAGCGCGAACAGCAGCTCCGTGACGGTGGGGGAGAGCGACACGACGCGGCGCGCGGGCCGCGCCAACGCGACCGTGCGGCCGGCGTCGTCGGTGACCGTGAGCGCAGCGACGCGGCCGAGTGGGCGGACGTGCTCCGACCCGCGGCATGCCGCGAGGATGGCAACGACGACTGCGAGGTGAGTGCGAAGTGGCGAGCGGCGCTCCACCGTCCCTCCCACGAGGGATCTTTAGAGGTGGCGCGAACGGGGACGTCTCCTGGCTTCGGGCGAACGGCTCGCCTTCCCGGTGATCCCAGTGGCGTTGAGCCGTGCTGCGTTGCCCGTTACAGTGGCGGGGCCGCGCCGGACTCGCACCGGCTTCCGTGACCCGCGTTCGCTGGAACGACGCTGGCTAGTCTATAGCGGCTTCTTCCGGAGCGCAACCGCCAGACCGACGATCAGCGCGAGGGCGAGCACACCGACCACGACCGGCACGAGCTGCTGTACGTGGAAGGGCCCGCGCGGCATGGTCACCACGACCTGCGCCGGCACGGCGGGCGCGCGTACGCGGTAGCGCGCGAAGCGGCGGCGCTCCACCGCGTCCACGCCCAGCGCCTCGACCCCAGGAGCGGCGACCGTGGCCATCGTGTCTTCGACGAGCAGGTCCACCTCCGTCGTGGGTTGATCGATGGGGATCGCCACGTGGTCCGCGTCGGCCGGCAGCACGTACGTGTAGGTGAGCTGTTTCGGGTCGCCGGGTGGAATCGGGGCGAATACGGCGACGGCGTCGCCGTTGCGCGCGACGGCCTGGGGGGAGAGGTCGCCCTGGCCCACCTGGAACTGAATGCCGCGGGGCGGGAGGGCGCCGGCCCAAACGGGATGCGCGCTGTCCGGCGCGACGCGAGTCGCGGTCCCCGGGTTCTCGAGCTCGACCAGCTCGAGCACGTCCCGCGTCCCGTCCCGCTGCGGCCGCGCGATCGTGATCACCCGGCGCGCTGCCCGCACCGCCGGCCCCGTCGCGCTGGTATCGTACACGGTCAGCGGGGCGACACTCACCGCCGTACGGCGGGCGGGCCGGATCGGCTCCGAGAAGTAGGCGATCCCGTGGTACCAGCTGCTCACCACGTAGATCGCGTCGCTGTCGGGCCGCGCGATGGCGAGGGCATAGGCGCCGCGCGCGTCGCTGCGGGCGGAATCGATCGGCCCGCCCCTGCCGCCCATCGACACCTCGTGAAGCACGACCCAGGCGCGGGCCAGCGGCGTCGCCGCGCGCCCTCCGTGATACAACCGGCCCGTCACGGCCAGCCGTTGCGCCTCGAGATCGACCGCTCCTCCGCCCAGAAGGGCGAGGAGCACGAGCGTGCTACGGCGTGAACTTGCCGAAATCTTCAGGATCGAGGTTCTGGAGGTAGGTCTTCAGGGCATCCGCGTCGAGCGCCGCTGGGCCGGACTCGCCCCCGGCCTCGGCCGTCTCGATCGAGGTCAGCGCGAGCAAGGTCTCGCTCGTGAAGATGGGCGCCTTGAGCCGCAGCGCGACGGCGATGGAATCGGAGGGGCGCGCGTCGATCTGAATCACCGCGTCGCCGCGATAGATGTGCAGCTCGGCGTAGTAGGTGTTGTCCTTCACCTGCGTGATGATGACCTTGCGGAGGTCGGCGCCGAGTCCCGTGATGACCTGCTTCAGGAGGTCGTGCGTGAGGGGCCGTGCGAACTTCACTCCGGCGAGCTCCATCGCGATGGCGCTCGCCTCCGCGGGACCGATCCAGATCGGGAGCACGCGCTCCCCTTCCCGCTCCTGCAGGATCACGACCGGCGTGTTGGTCGTCCGATCCAGCCCGAGGTGGGCCACCCGCACTTCGATGACGCCGTCGCTAGGTTCCAAGGTCCCAAGAGGCCAGGTATTTCCGCTGTTCCGGGGTCAAAGTGTCGATCCCGACCCCCATCGCCTGCAGCTTCAGGCGCGCGATCTCGCGATCCAGCTCCCGTGGAATGCGGTGCACGTCCCGGCCGAGCCGTGCCCCCTGCGCCACCACGTACTCCGCCGCCAGCGCCTGGTTCGCGAACGACATATCCATCACGCTCGCCGGGTGCCCCTCCGCCGCCGCCAGGTTCACCAGGCGCCCGTCCGCGAGCACGTACAACCGCTTGCCATCGAGCCGCCACTCCTCCACCAGCTCGCGCACCCGCGCGGGACCCTGGGCCGCCCCGCGCAGCGCGTCCAGGTCGATCTCCACGTTGAAGTGGCCCGAGTTCGCGATGATCACGCCGTCCTTCATCAGCCGCATGTGCTCGAGCCGGATCACGTGGATGTTGCCGGTGAGCGTCACGAACACGTCGCCCACGCGCGCCGCCTCGTCCATCGGGACGACGCGGTAGCCGTCCATCTGCGCCTCGAGCGCCTTGAGTGGCTCGATCTCGGTCACCAGCACGTTGGCGCCCGCGCCCCGCGCCCGCAGCGCGAAGCCCCGCCCGCACCACCCATACCCCGCCACCACCACCGTGCTCCCGGCGATCAGGAAGTTCGTCGCGCGCAAGATGCCGTCGAGCGTGGATTGGCCCGTGCCGTAGCGATTGTCGAACAGGTGCTTCGTCTCGGAGTCGTTCACCGCGACCACGGGGAACTGGAGCACGCCGTCCTGCGCCATTGCCTTGAGCCGGATCACGCCGGTCGTCGTCTCCTCGGTCGAGCCCACGACCCCCGCCACCAGCGCCTGACGCTCGCGCGGCGCGAGCGTCTCCACCCACGCCCGCACCGGGGGCGCGAGGTCGTCCAGCCGGTTGAGCGCGATCATGTGCAGCGCGCCCACCAGGTCGGCCCCGTCGTCCATCGTGATGTCGGGCCGATGGGCGAGCGCGGCACGGATGTGCTCGTAGTAGCTGTTGTGGTCCTCGCCCTTGATCGCGAACACCTTGATACCGTGGTGCTTCACGAGGTGGGCGGCGACGTCATCCTGCGTGGACAATGGGTTCGAGGCGCACAGCGTCACGTCCGCCCCGCCCGCCTGCAGCGTGACCGCGAGATTCGCCGTCTCGGTCGTCACGTGGAGGCAGGCCGAGAGCCGCTTCCCGGCGAGCGGGCGCTCGCGCGCGAAGCGCTCCCGGATCTGCCGCAGCACCGGCATGGAGCGCTCGGCCCAGTCGGTGCGGCGGCGCCCTTCATCCGCGAGCGCGAGATCCTTGATGTCGGACGCGGCGTTCTGGGCGGTCGTCGTCATGCCGTGGCCTTCGCCGCCTGGTAGTGCCGGGAGCGCTGCACCGCGAGCCGCAGGTCTTCCACGCGGTTCACGCGCTCCCAGGTGAACCACTCCACGTCCCTCGTGACGTCGGGATCGACGAAGCGCCGTGGCTCGGGGGGACGCCCGAAATGCCCGTACGCGGCGGTGGGGCGGTAAATGGGGTTCCGCAGGCTCAGGGCCTCGATGATCCCGCGGGGCTGCAGGTCGAACACTTCGCGCACGGCGTCCTCCAGCGCCTCGTCCGGCACGACGCCGGTCCCGAACGTGTCCACCATGACGGAGACGGGATCCGCCACGCCGATCGCATACGCGACTTGGGTCTCGCACCGCTTGGCGAGCTTCGCCGCCACGATGTTCTTGGCCACCCAGCGCATGGCGTAGCAGGCGCTGCGGTCCACCTTGGAGGGGTCCTTGCCGCTGAAGGCGCCACCGCCGTGGCGCGCCATCCCGCCGTAGGTGTCCACGATGATCTTGCGGCCCGTGAGCCCCGCGTCGCCCTGCGGGCCACCCACCACAAAGCGCCCCGTCGGGTTGACGTAGACGTCGGCGTCGGCGACCGCGAGGCCCGCTTCCGCGAGCACCGGCCGCACCACCAGCGCGATCACGCCCGCCCGGATTTCCTTATTGTCGATCTTGTCCGAGTGCTGGGTGGAGACCACGAGCTTGCTGATGCCCACCGGCCGGCCGTTCTCGTACACGACGCTGACCTGAGTCTTGCCATCGGGCCGGAGCCAGGGAAGGTCGCCGCCCTTGCGGACGACCGCGAGCCGCTCGGCGAGGCGATGGGCGAGGACGATGGGGAGGGGCATGAGGGAGGGGGTCTCGTCGGTCGCGTACCCGAACATCATCCCCTGGTCGCCCGCGCCGCCCGTGTCGACGCCCCGCGCGATATCGGCCGATTGCCGGTCGATCGTGGTGATCACGGCGCAGGTTTGTGCGTCGAAGCCGAAGTTCGCGTCGGTGTAGCCGATGGAGGCGATGGTGCCCCGCACGATGTCGGGGATGTGGACGTAGGTGGACGTCGTGATCTCGCCCGCGATCACCGCCATCCCGGTCGTCACGAGGGTCTCGCAGGCGACGCGGGCGTCCGGGTCCTTGGCGATGATGGCGTCGAGGACGGCGTCCGAGATCTGGTCGGCGATCTTGTCGGGATGGCCTTCGGTGACCGACTCGGAAGTGAAAACGTGCCGTTGCGCGGGCATTAGACGTTCAAACTAGCGGCCCGCCGTCCCGCGGGCAACCGGGCGTCGGGGTCGAGCAGCTTGAGATCGACCGCGTCGGCGAGCGCGAGTCGCAGGATGTCGAGCACTTCGTCCGCGCTGCGCGCGGCGAGCGCGCTCTCGGCAGCGGCGCGCGCCTGCGCGGCGCTGATCTGGCGTACCGTCCACTTCACGAGCGGCAGCGCGGGCGGCGCGACGGAGAGCGTCTCGTAGCCCAAGCCGATGAGGAGAAACGCCGATAGCGGCTCCGACGCCATCTCGCCGCACACGCTCGCCGGCTTCCCGGCCGCGCGCCCGGCGTCCGCGACCATCTTGAGCAACCGGATCACGCTCGGGTCGTGCGGCGTGAAGCGGTCGGCGAGCCGGGCGTTGCCGCGGTCCACGACCAGGGTGTACTGCGTGAGGTCGTTCGTCCCCACGCTCAGGAAGTCGCTGATCGCGGCGAGCCGGTCGGCGATCACCGCGGCGGCCGGCGTCTCGACCATCACGCCCACCGGCAGCGTCCGCGCAGCCTGGGCGCCGCTTTGCGCCAGTCGTTCCGCTTCCTCGGCGACGATGGCGCGGGTGCGCTCCACCTCGTCGAGCCGCGTGACGAGCGGGATCATCAGCCGGATGTCGGCGTGCGCCGCCGCCCGCAGCGCCGCGCGCACCTGCGCGTGGAAGATCTGGGGCTCGTCGAGGCACACCCGGATCGCCCGCCAGCCGAGCTGCGGGTTCGCCTCCCACGACACGCGGAACGGCGGCGGCAGCTTGTCGCCGCCCAGGTCGTAGGTGCGGATCACGACCGGCTGGCCCGGGAATGCCTCGCCCACGCGTCGGAAGTACGCCGCCTGCTCGTCCTCGGTGGGCAGCGTGCTGTGGCTCGTGATGAGGAACTCCGTCCGCAACAGCCCCACCCCTTCGGCGCGATGTGCTAGCGCGGCCTTGAGCTCGTCCGGAAGGTCCACGTTGCCCATCAGCACGATGCGCACCCCGTCCGCGGTGACGGACGGCTGCGCCACGACTTCCTCCAGCTGCGCCGCCAGCGCGCGGCGCCGCTGCTCGCGCCCCTGCGCGTCGGCGATCTCGGCGGGCGTGGGGTCGAGCAGCACCGTGCCCCGCGTGCCGTCGAGTACGAGCACCGTGCCCGGCGGGATCTTCTCGAGCGCGCCGGCGCAGCCCATCACCGCGGGCATCCCCATCGAGTGCGCGAGGATCGCGGCGTGCGAGGTGCGCGTCCCCTCCTCGCTCAAGAGCCCGACGACGTGCTCGCGGTCGAGTTGCACCGTCAGTCCCGGGCCCAGCTCCTTGGTCACCACGATCGAGGGCTCGGTGATCTGCTCCCAATCGTCGTCCTCCGAGCGGTGCATCAGATGGCGGACCACCCGGATGGTGACGCCGTTCAGGTCCGCCAGGCGGTCCTTGAGGCGGGTGCTCCCCGTCGCGGTCCACAGGTCGCGCACCTCGAGCGCCTTGAATTCGAACGCCTTCTCCGCCGTGAGGTGATTCTCGCGGATCAGGTCCTCGGCGCCGGCAAGGAATTCCTTGTCTTCGAGCATCAGCAGCTGGGCATCGAAAATTCGGGCCTCGTCGGGCCCGGCGCGCTCGGCAGCCCGGGCCTTGACCTCCTCGATGTGGCGTTTCACGTCCCGCACCGCGGCGCGCAGGCGGCGCACCTCCGGAGTCTCTTGCCCTTCGGTTTCTTCTTCCGCGGCGTCGGCCGGCGGCTCCATCTCGTGGAAGCCGTCGGCGACGAGCGCGAGCAGCGCCTCCATCGCCTCCGCCGCGTCCGCGCCGTCCGTCTTGATGGACAGCGAGGAGCCGCACTCCGCGGCGAGCATCATCACGCCCATGATGCTCTTGCCGTTCACGGCCAGCTCGTCCTTGCGCAGCTCGACCGCGGACTGGAACCGGTTCGCCACCTTGACGAGCTCCGCTGCCGGGCGTGCGTGCAGCCCGAGCGGGTTCACGATTCTCGCCTCACGCTCGATCACCGCCACGCTTGCCCCACCACGAGCGCGGCGACGAGCAGCAGCAGTCCGAAGCGCAGGCCATCCAGCTGGCCCCGCCGCCACACGAGCAGGGTCGTCCCCGTGGCCGCGAGCCCGGCGAGCGCCGCCCGGGCGCCCACCGGGAACGGGGCCGCCAGGTAACGGGCGGCGAGCGGCAGGGCGAGCCCCACGGCGAGCGCCATCGCGGGCCCGCTCCAGGCGGCCGCCCGCTGCAGCAGCGGCTGGTGTAGCGCCGAGCCGACCCGCAGCCCGTGCGCCCACCCCGCGCGCAGCGCCCACCAGCGCAGCGCCACGTGGCCCAGGTTGTAAACCACGAGGAAGGCCCCGACGGCCGGCAGCGCGAGACCGAGCGCCACGCCCGCGATCGCGAGGGCCGTAGTGCACGGCAGCCACCCCGTCCACACGAGGCGGTCGCCGAGCGAGCCGAGCGGGCCGCACAGCGCGGCGCGCAGCCGCTCCACTTGCTCCGGGGCCGCGCCCTCGTGCTCCGCCCGGGCCGCCGCGCCCACCACGAGGCCGCACAGGTAGGGGTGCGCGTTGAAAAAGCGCGCCCCGCGCGCCAGGGCCGCGCGATAGGCCGTCTGGTCGCCGTTTCGTACCAGGGGGCGCAGTAGTGGCTCCTCCGCCACACCCACGCCGATCCCCTGCATCCGCTCGTAGTTCCACGAGCCCTGCACGGTGAACAGCCGCAGCAGGCTCTGCCCGAGCGCCGGCGTCACGAGAGCCACGCAACGACCGTGCCGCCGGCGAGCCCGGCTGCGAACCAGCGGAGGCCGGGCCCCCGTCCCACGCGGCGCAGCGTACTGGCCGTGCCCACCGCGAGCGCTCCCGCCACACCGGCCACGGCGAGCCCGGCGACGCCGCGCGCGTTGAGCCGGTGCACGAGATGGAGGCTCACGCCGCCCAGCAGCCCCGTGGTGAGGCCAACCAGCACGCCGAACCCGAGGCCGAAGGTCCCCGCTCCCGCCTGCGCCGCGCTCACCGCGGCCACCGTGGCGGGGCCGTACTCGGGATAGCGCGCCGCGCCCACGGGCAGGACGTCGTACTGGAACAGCTCGAACACCACTCCCAGGGCGAGCCCCGTCGCGACGTCGCCGAGGATCGCCCCGGCCACGGGCCCGGCGACGATGGGGCGCGCGATCATCATCTGCGGCACGCTGATGAGATCGAGCCCTACCAGCGTCCCCCAGGCGAGCAGCACGAGCTGCAGCTCGAGGCTCACGTGAACTCCGCGACCGGCACCGGACGGGCGGTGGGCACGTCCTGGGCCGTGATCTCGATGCCGCGCGCCGCGAGCTCCCGCAGCTGCGCGGCCTCGGCGTCCGTCAGGTACACGTAGCGCAGCCGCTCCTTCCGGCCGGTGCGATGGTGGATCCCGCCCACGTTGATGCGCTTGATCTGGTGGGAATTCGCGCCCAGCGCGGCGAGCGTCGCGATGTCGCCCGCGAGCACGATGCCGGTGCGCCGGTCGGCCTCCCAGTCGGGCAGCCGGCGCAGCGCCTCCGCCACCGAGGCGAACACGACCTCGATGTGCGGCGGGACGCCCATGCGGTAGAGGTCCTGCTCCCACGGGCTGCCGCGCACGGCGTCGTCCACGAGCACGATGAGCCCCAGGTTGAGCGGCTGGCCCCAGCCGACCACGACCTGCCCGTGAATGAGACGGTCGTCGATACGGTAGAGCGCAATGGTCATGCCGCCGGCGTGCGAATCGCTTTGCCCCCGGCCTCCGCGGCGCGGCGCGCCGCCTCCGCCGGCGACAGGTCGCGATGGAACACGAAGTCGAGCAACATCGCGAGATTCACCCCCGTGACCACGGCGACGTCCATCTTGCCCCGGGCGAGGCGGATCGAGGTCGTGAGGCAGGAGCCGCCCGGGAGATCGACGAACAGCACGGCCGGGCGCCCGCCGATCGCCTCAGCCAGCCGCGTCGTGAGCGCGCCCGAATCGCAGCCGTCGTTGCTCACGGGGACGAGCGCGTCGCCAATACCGGTGATGGCGGCCACGGCGGCCCGCAGCGCCTGGGCGACGGCCGCGTGCGACACGATCACGCCGCGCAGCGGCTCACTCATAGTCCTCCTCGAGGTACTCCTGCAGCTGGCGCTTCTCGGCCATGCGGCGGATGAGGCGCTCGTTGAAGGCCTGGGCCGAGTCCACCCCGCCGTAGCGCAGCAGATGGTTCATGGCCACGACCTCGCAGATCACCGTGAGGTTCTTGCCGGGGTTGAGGGGCACGGTGACGAGCGGCAGCGCCACTTCCAGCACCTTCGTCTCCTGGCCCTCGATGCCGGTGCGGTCGTACTCGCGCGCCGCGTCCCAGTCCTCGAGCTGGACGACGACCTCGATGCGCTTCTGCTGCCGCACCGCCCGGATCCCGAACAGCGCCTGGATGTCGATCAACCCCACGCCGCGGATCTCCATGTAATGTCGCGACAGCTCGTGCCCGCGCCCGATCAATACGTCGTTGCCGCGGCGGGTGATGTGCACGATGTCGTCCGCGACCAGGCGGTGGCCCCGCTCCACCAGATCGAGCACGCACTCGCTCTTGCCGATCCCCGAGCGCCCGAGAAAGAGGAGCCCCACCCCGAACACGTCGGCGAGCGAGCCGTGCACCGTGGTGCGGGGCGCGAACGCGTCGTCGAGGAACGGCTTCAGCCGGCTGTACAGCTCCGCGGTCTTGAGCTTGGTGCGGATCACCGGGATGCCTTTCGCCCGGGCCAGCTCCAGCAGCTCGGCCGGCGCCTCCTGGCCCTTCGAGATCACCACGCAGGGGATGTCGAAACCGAACAGGGTCTCGAGCGACCGGCGGCGCGCCGGCCCGTCGAGCGAGGCGAGGTAGGTGATCTCGGTTTCGCCCAGGATGTGGATGCGGTGCGCCGCGAAGCGCTGGGTGTAGCCCGCGAGCACGAGGCCGGGGCTCGACGCTTCCGCCGACGGGATCACCCGGTCCAGCCCCGTCTCCCCGGTGAGCGGCTCGAGCTGCAGGGGGTCGCCCTTGCGCTCCAGCAGGTCGCGAATCCGGAGCGGGCTCACCGCCGTTCCCGCCGTGGGCGGCGGGCGGCCGCGGCGCGCCGCCGTCGCGGGTCCGCCTTGTCGAGCTGGCGGCGGACCTTCGCCGCCGCGCGGTCCAGCGCGGTGCGGTGATCGTGCGCGCTCGCGATCCCCACGTGCACCCGGCCGCGCGCCGTGTGGAGACGCACCTCCACGGTGGGAGTCCCGTGGTCCGCGCCGAACACGACCTGCCCGTCATGGGGCCGCGAGGCCACGCGCCCGATGCGCCCGAGCAAGGCCTCCGCACGAGCGCGCAGATCGTCCGCGATGTCGCAATGTCGCGCCGTGACGGTGATCCGCATCGTCAACCTCCCCGCGCGATGACGCGCTCGAGATGGGCCGCGGTGGCGCGCGCGGCCCGTTCCCACGAGAGCCCCTCGGCGAACGCGCGCGCCGCGCGGCCCAACGCGGTGACGAGCGGCGGGTCGGCCGCGAGGGCAAGCATCCGCTCGGCCAGGGCCCCCGCGTCGCCGTGCGGCACCAGGAATCCCGTCTCGCCGTGACGCACCGACTCCCGCAGCCCCGGGCTGTCGGAGGCGAGGGCCGGCGTCCCGCAGGCCGCGGCCTCCACGTTGGAGATGCCCCACCCCTCCTTGGGACTGGGAAAGACGACCGCCCACGCCGCGCGCAGCAGGCGCCGCTTCTCCTCGTCGGTGACGAACCCGAGGAACCGCACCCCCTCCCGCACCCCCAAGCGCTCGGCCAGGCGTTCCAGCCGCGGACGGTCGTCGCCGTGCCCCGCGATTTCGAGGACCAAGTCGGCGCGCCGCGCCCGGGCCGCCGCCAGGGCGCGGAGGGCGATCTCCACTCCTTTATAACGCTTCAGGCGGCCCACGTACAAGAACGTGGGCTGCGCGGGGCGCGGCGTGGCGCCGTCGGGGCAGTACCAGGCAGCGTCCACGCCCGGGTAGATGACCTCGATGTGGCCGCGCGCCACGCCCCGGCGTACTAAGTCGTCCCGCGTGCTCTCGGAAATCGCGTGGAACGCGGCGCGGCGGTACACGCGGGGAATGGGGATCTCGCCGAGCCACACGAGCGTCGCCACGGGCCAGCTCGCCTCGACGAACGCGGTCGTTCCGAAGAGGTGCGGCACGATCGCGTACAGCGGCAGCCGGGTCAGCGGCGGCAGGTAGAGGGGCAGCTTGTTGATGTCCTCGACGACCGCGTCGTAGCGGCGCGCGGCGAGCAGGGAACGGACGGCGCCCCGGGCGAGCAGCGCGAAGCTGTGACGCCCGCCCACGCGGTGCACCCGCATTCCGTCGAGCTCCGCCGCGGGCGCGCACCCCGGCCAGCCGCTCGTCACCAGGTCGATCGCGTGGCGGCTTCCCCCGCCTTCCCGCGCCAGCCGCCCGAAGATCTCGTGCAGGTGGATCTCCGCGCCGCCCGCGTGCGGGTTCTCCCGGTCGTTCCAGTTGACGACGAGGAGCCTCACAGCGCGCCCAACTCCCGCGCGACGGCGTCGAGCACGCCGTTCACGAACGCCGGCGCCTTGGCCCCTGCGAACCAGTGGGCCAGTTTCACGGCCTCGTCGATCACGACCCGGGGCGGGGTCGAGCCCTCGGCGAGCTCCGCGAGCGCCAGGCGCAGGATGTTGCGCTCGACCACGCCCACGCGCTCGAGGCGCCAGTGCTCCGTCGCGCTCGCCACCTGGCGGTCGAACTCGGGAAGCCCGGCGATCGCTTTGGCGGCGAGGTCCGCGCCGCGGTCGAAGCCCTCGGCCGCCCGGCCGGAGCTCGTCGCGAGCCGCGCCACCACCCGCTCGATCGAGGGGCGGCCGGAGAGTTCCCACGCGTAGAGAAGCTGGAGGGCGCGGGCCCGCGCCTTAGTCTCGGGGCGCTGCACCACTGAGCCGGGCCAGGACGTCGGCCGTCGCAAGCGCAGCCTCCGCCGCCTCGTACCCCTTGTCGCCGGCTGCGCCGCCGGCGCGGGCCTGCGCCTGAGCCAGGGTCTCGGTCGTCAGCACGCCGAAGCCCACCGGGAGGCGGTGCGCCAGCGCCACGTTGCCGAGCCCGCGCGCCGCCTCGCCGGCGACGTACTCGAAGTGCGGCGTCTCGCCGCGGATCACGCACCCCAGCGCCACGATCGCGGCGTAGCGCCCCGTCGCCGCGGCGGCCTCCGCCGCGACCGGCAGCTCGAACGCGCCGGGCACCCAGATGACATCCACCCGCGCCTCCGGCACACCCTTGTCCTTGAGGCAGCGGCGCGCGCCCTCGAGCAGCCGCGCCGTCACCACCTCGTTGTAGCGGCTGACGACGACCGCCACGCGGCCCCGCACCGTAGCCACGGTCAGTGAGTCAGGAAGTGACCGAGCTTGTCCCGCTTGACGTCGAGGTAGGAGCGGTTCTCGTCCGAGGGCGGCGGGACGATGGGCACGCGCTCGATGATCTCGAGCCCGTAGCCTTCCAGCCCCACCAACTTCATCGGATTGTTGGTCAGTACCCGGATCGTGGAGAGGCCCAGATCGAGGAGGATCTGGGCGCCGATCCCGTAGTTCCGCAGGTCGGGCTTGAAGCCCAGCTTCTCGTTGGCGATGACGGTGTCGTGTCCGGCGTCCTGCAGCTCGTACGCCTTGAGCTTGTTGAGCAGCCCGATGCCGCGCCCTTCCTGATCGAGGTAGGCCACCACGCCGCGCCCTTCCTGGGCGATCATCTGCATCGCGCTGTGCAGCTGCCAGCCGCAGTCGCAGCGCGCCGAGCCAAAGACGTCGCCGGTGAGACACTTGGAGTGCATCCGCACCAACACCCCCGGCTGCCCCTTCACCTCGCCGTACACGAGCGCCACGTGCTCGGCCCCGTCGACGTCGTTGCGGTAGCCGATGATCCGGAACTCGCCGAACGGGGTCGGCAGCCGGGCCTCCGCCACGCGATGCACCAGCCGCTCGTTCGCGAGCCGATAGGAGACGAGCTGGGCCACCGTGATGAAGGTGAGGTCGTGCCGCGCAGCGTAGCGCTCGAGGTCCGGCCGGCGCGCCATCGTGCCGTCCGGGTTCAGGATCTCGCAGATCACGCCCGCGGGATAGAGCCCCGCGAGGCGCGCCAAATCGATGCTCGCTTCCGTCTGCCCGACGCGCTGCAGCACGCCGCCCCGCCGGGCGCGCAGCGGGAACACGTGGCCCGGCCGACGCAGGTCGCCCGGCGTGGCGGCGGGATCGATGGCCACACGCATCGTCGCCGCGCGGTCGGCGGCCGAGATCCCGGTCGTCACACCGAAGCGGGGGGCGGCGTCGATGCTCACCGTGAAGGCCGTCTCCCGCGACTCGGTATTGTGCTCCGCCATCTGCGAGAGCCCGAGGGCCTGGCAGCGCTCGGGCGTGAGCGTCAGGCAGATCAGCCCGCGCCCGTGCGTCGCCATGAAATTGATCATCTCGGGCGTGACCTGCTCGGCCGCGCCGACCAAGTCGCCCTCGTTCTCGCGGTCCTCGTCGTCCGCTACGATGACGAGCTTCCCCGCGCGGATGTCCGCGATCGCCCGCTCTATCGTTCCGTCCCGCATAGCTGTCTCACGTACTTGCCCAGAAGGTCCCCCTCCACGTGCACCCGCTCCCCCACGCGCAGCGCGCCCAGCGTCGTGTGCGCCCGTGTGAACGGGATCAGCGCGACCTGCACCAGGTCGGGCCCGGGGAGCGCGTTGATCGTGAGGCTCACGCCGTCCACCGCGATCGACCCCTGGGGAATGCACACGGCGCGCACGCCTCGCGGCACGCGCAAGTCGCATACCAGCGCGTCGCCCCCCTCGACCCGCACCACCTCGGCCACGCCATCCACGTGCCCCTGCACGAGGTGGCCGCCCAGCCGGTCCGCCGCGCGCAGCGCGCGCTCCAGATTGACGCGCCGGCCCCGCGCATAGTCGGCGAACAGCGTCCGGTCCCGGGTCGTCTCCACCACTTGGACCCTGAACCCGCCCTTCACCACACGCTCCACGGTCAGGCAGGCTCCGTTCACCGCGACGCTCTCGCCGCGCTTGAGACCCTTATAGGGCGCCCGGATCTCCAGGATGAGGCCCGCTTCCCCGGTCCCCCTTCCCCGGCCCTTTGCCCCATTCGAGCAAACGGCCTCGACCCGCCCCACGGCGGTTACGATCCCGGTAAACATAGCCGCTTGTCCAATACCAGTAATGTATCGGGGCCGAGGGAGCGGCGCTCCACGGCGATCCAGCGCGGTGCCCGCTCGAGCGGCGCGCCGGGCATGCCCGGAAATGCCGGAACGGCGCCGTCGCCGAGCCACACCGGCGCCTGGACCCAGTAGAGCCGGTCCACCAGCCCGTCGGCGAGGAGCCGCGCGCCGAGGGCGCCTCCTCCTTCACACAAGACCGACTGGATCCCGGCCTCGCGCAGCAGGGAGAGGCCGGCGGCGAGCGAGGCCGGCCGGAATACGCAGACCCCGTTCTGCTCGAGCGCCGAGACACTCGCCGCGGGCGCCTCGGGAGAGGACATCACCCAGGTCGGCACCTCGCGCGCGGTGGCGACCAGGGTGACGCCGGGGTTGAGCATCGCGCGGCGGTCGAAGACGACGCGCACGGGAGGCTTGCGCGGCGTCACGGCGCCGCGCACGGTGAGGCGCGGGTTGTCCTGCAGCGCCGTGGTGCCGCCCACCGCGATCGCGTCGAACCCGGCCCGCAGCCAGTGCACGTAGGCGCGCGCCTCTTCGCCCGAGACCCACTGCGAGCGGCCCGCGGCGTCCGCGATGCGGCCGTCGATCGAGGTCGCGAGCTTGAGGGCGACGAACGGGCGGTCCGACTGGAGCCGGCTGAACAGGAACGGCGCGTTCAGCGCCGCCGCCGCCTCGGCCAGCAACCCCATCGCGACGTCCACGCCGCGCCCGCGCAGCGTGGCGGCGCCGCCTTGCGCCTCGGGATCGGGGTCGCGCAGCGCCGCCACCACCCGCGCCACTCCCGCCGCGAGGATCGCGTCCGTGCAAGGGGGCGTCTTGCCGTGGTGGGCGCACGGCTCGAGCGTGACCACGAGCGTGCCACCGCGGGCGCGCCGGCCCGCGGATGCGAGCGCCGCGACTTCGGCGTGCGGCCCGCCGAACTCGGCGTGCCACCCCTCGCCCACGACCGCGTCGCCCCGCAGTACCACCGCGCCGACGAGCGGGTTGGGAGCGACGCGCCCCCAACCCCGCCACGCGAGGTCGAGGGCGCGCCGCATCGCGTCCACTTCCGCCGACGTGAAGGCCGGTCCCTTCGAGCCGCTCACCGCTCGGCGAACCGCACGCCCGTCGCCCCCGCCTGCACCTCGCCGACGATCCAAGTCTCCACGCCGGCGCGGGTCGCGGCCGCCGCAACCCCTTCCACGTCGTCGCGGGCGACGCTGGCGATCATGCCGATACCGAGGTTGAAGACCCGACGCATCTCGCCGAGCGAGACGCCGCCCGCCCGCATCAGCGCGCGGAACACGGCGGGCCAGCGCCACGCGCCCGCGTCGACCACCGCCTCGCAGCCGTCCGGCAGCACGCGCACGAGGTTCCCCGGAATCCCACCGCCCGTGACGTGGGCGAGCGCATGCACGCGGGACAGGACGGGCGTCACGGCCGCGGCGTAGCTGCGGTGCACGTCGAGCAGCACCTGTGCGACCGACCGTCCCGTGTCGGGGAACTCGGCGTCCACGTCGAGCCCCAGGGTCTCGAATACGATGCGGCGCGCCAGCGTGTAGCCGTTGGTGTGCAGGCCCGTCGACGCGTATCCCAGCAACACGTCGCCGGGGCGCACGCGGTCCCCGTGCAGTGCGTCTCGCTCCTCCACGACGCCCACGATCGTGCCCGCGAGGTCGTAGTGGCCCGGCTGGTAGAGGTCCGGCAGCTGGGCGGTCTCACCGCCCGCGAGCGTCATCTCGTGCGCGCGGCAGGCGCGGGCGACGCCGTCCACGAGCGCCGCGGCGACCGCCGGCTCGAGCGTGCCGGTCGCGATGTAGTCGAGGAACGCGAGCGGGCGCGCGCCGTGGACCAGGACGTCGTTGACACAGTGATTCACCAGGTCCTCGCCCACCGTATCGTGCACGCCGGCACGCGCGGCCACCAGCACCTTCGTGCCAACGCCGTCCGTCGAGAGTACGAGCACCGGCCGCTCGAAGCCCGGCGGCACCCGCACCATGCCGCCGAACGCCCCGAGCCGGCCGAGCGCGAGGGGGGTGCGGGTGGTGCGGGCCAACTCGACGATGCGACGCCTCGCCTCCTCGGCGACGTCGCGGTGCACGCCCGCCGCCGCGTAGCGGTCGGTCACGGCTCCACCTCGAACTCCACCAGCTGCTTGAAGCCGCGCACACGCGCCTGCACGTCGGCGAGCGTGACGCCCTCGAACCCCTGGATGCCGAACTTCTCGACCGCGAAGGACCCCATGGCCGCGCCGTACACCATGGCGCGGCGCAGGTTCGCGGGCGAGCGGTCGCCGCTCTTCGCCAGGTAGCCCATGAAGCCGCCCGCGAAGGCGTCGCCTGCCCCGGTGGGATCGAACACCTCCTGCAGCGGGTAGGCGGGGACCTTGAAGACCGACTCGGCATCGACCAGGAGCGCGCCGTGCTCGCCCTGCTTGATGACCGTCATCGTGGGCCCGCGCGACAGGACCCACTGCGCCGCACGGTAGATGTTCCAGTCGCCCGAAAGCTCGCGCGCCTCGGAGTCGTTCACCATCAGGATGTCGATGTGGCGGAGCAGCTCGAGCAGCAGGTCCTTCTTCGAATGGATCCAGTAGTTCATGGTGTCGCAGGCGACGAGGATCGGATCGCGCACCTGGTCGAGCACGCCCAGCTGCAGCTCGGGGTCGATGTTGCCGAGGAACACGTAGCGCGCGTTGCGGAACCGCTCGGGGAGCTTGGGGCGGAAGGCGGCGAACACGCCGAGCCGCGTCTCCAGCGTCTCGCGGCTCGCGAGGTCGTAGGAGTACCGCGCCTTCCAGCGGAACGACTCGCCGGGCGCCCGTTCCACGCCCGTCAGGTCCACGCCGCGCGCCTCGAGCTGGTGCAGCGCGCCCCAGGGGTAGTCGCTCCCCACCACGCCCACGACCTGTACGGGGTTATGGAGGATCGCGCCCGCCGCGCTGAAGAACACGGCCGAGCCGCCCGGGGCGTCCGCCGTCTCACCGAACGGCGTCGCGACGGAGTCGAGGGCGATGGATCCCACGACGAGCAGGCCCACGCTACATCCGATCCGGGGCGCGAATCCCCAAGAGGGTGAGACCGTTGGCGAGCACCTGGCGCACGGCGCGCGCCAGCACGAGCCGCGCCGCCTCCTCGACCTCGCCCAGGACGCGGTACTTGTGATACCACGCGTGCGCGATCCGGGCCAGCCCCTCGAGGTAGCCCGTGATGCGATGCGGCTCGAGCGCATCCGCCGCGCGCGCCACCAGGCCGGGGAAAGCGGCCAGCTCGTTCAAGAGGTCGATCTCCTCGGGCGTCGTGAGCGCTCCCAGGTCGACGCCGTCGGCCGTGACCTGCGCCGGCTCGCGCGCGGCGACGCGAAAGATGCCGCTCATGCGCGCGTGCGCCATCTGCACGTAGAACACCGGGTTTTCCTCGGTCTGGCTCTTCGCGAGGTCCACATCGAAGACGAACTGCGCGTCGCCACGGCGCATCAGGAAAAAGTAGCGCGCCGCGTCCACGCCCGTTTCCTGAAACAGGTCGCGCAGCGTGACGAACTCGCCCGTGCGCTTGGAGAACCGCACCTCCTCCCCGCCCCGCATCACCCGCACGAGCTGAACGATCTGCACGTGGAGGAAGTCGTCGCCGTACCCCAGCGCGCGCAGCGCCGCGCGCACCCGGGGCACGTAGCCGTGGTGGTCCGCACCCCACACGTCGATCGCGCGCGCGAACCCCCGCTCGCGCTTGTGGCGGTGATACGCAATGTCGGGCAGAAGATAGGTGTAGGTCCCGTCGGACTTCCGGAGCACCCGGTCCTTATCGTCGCCGAACGCCGTGCTGCGCAGCCACAGCGCCCCGTCCCGCTCGAACGTGACGCCGTGACGCGCCAGCTCGGCCAGGGCCTGGTCGATCGCCCCCTCGCGGTACAGCTGCGATTCCGAGAACACCACGTCGAACCTGACCCCGAACTCGCGCAGGTCCGCGTCCTGCTCGGCGCGCTGCGACTGCACCGCGATCGCGCGGCACCGGCTGACGCCTTCCTCCTCGGGGAGATCCGCGAACCCGCGCCCCTCCCTGGCGAGGATGGCGGCGGCGAGTTCTTTCAAGTAGTCGCCGTGGTAGCCGCCCTCGGGAATTTCCGCCGCGCGGCCCGCGCACTGCTGCATCCGCGCCCACAGCGAGCGGGCCAGCTTGTCGATCTGGGCGCCGCCGTCGTTCACGTAGAACTCGCGCGTCACCGCGTGGCCGGTCCACTCGAGCAGCGCGGCGATCGCGTCGCCCAGCGCCGCCCCCCGCCCGTGGCCCACGTGCAGGGGTCCCGTCGGGTTCGCGGAGACGAACTCGACGTTCACCTTGGTGCCCCGTGCCGTTCCCCCGTCGCCCCGGCCGTAGCGCGGCCCTGCGGCCACGATGCGGGCCAGCACGGCGGCCCGCTCTTCGCGGGCCAGGAAGAAGTTGATGAAACCGGGGCCCGCGACCTCGATCTTGCTCACGTACCCCGGCGGCAGCGCGAGCCGCCCCACGATCGCCTCGGCCACCGCGCGCGGCTGCTGGCCGAGCTTCGGGGCGAGCGTCAGGGCGAGATTCGTCGCGTAGTCGCCGTGGGTGGGATCGCGCGTCTCGCCAAAGGTGAAGACGAGGTCGGCGCGGGACAGAGACGCATCAAGGCTCAGCGCTGCGTTGACGAGCGCCTCTGGAATCACGTCGTGCGGTGTCACTTGTCGCCGGAATCTGTTTTCTTCTTGGCGCCGTCGGCAGGCGGCGCGTCGGCCTTGGGCTTGGCGTCCGCCGTGGGCTTAGCCTCGCCCTTGTCACCCTCGGTCTTCTGTTTCTCGCCGGCGCGCTTGTAGTCGGTGACGTAGAAGCCGCTGCCCTTGAAGACGAGCCCCGTCCCGCCCGAGATCTGCCGCTCCGCCTGCTTGCCGCAGGTGGGACACTTCACACGGCGACTGTCGTTCATCGTCGCGTAGAACTTCTCGAAGCGGTGCCCGGCGGGGCACTTGTACTCGTAGGTCGGCATCAGACAACAACTTAGCAACCCGACCGCGAGCAGGCAAGCAGCTTACCGCGCCGCCAGCCCCTGCGCCGGGGGCAGGAGTAAGCTGGCGACCACGCCCGCGTGATCCGACGGCCAGACCGGATACAGCGGGCCCGGCACCCGATCGCCCGGCTGGTCACCCACGATCGTGACCTGGCCCAGCAGCCTGCGTTGGGGTCCCGCGAGCCCGCGCACCAAGACATAGTCGATCCGCCCGCTGAGCACGTTCACGTGATTCGACAAGTCGGGCAGCTCGCAGCAGGTCAGGCCGGGCGCGCCCGGGCGCAGCGCCGCCCAGGCGTCCGTGAAGCCGCCGCCGGCGGGCGGCGCCCCCGTGACCACCGCGTACGCCAACGATGTCTGGGTGGAGTTGAAGTCGCCCAGCAGGATGGCAGGCCCCGTTCCCACTGCGGTGACCAGCTCACCCGCCTGGGCAGCGCGTAGCAGAGACACGTCGACGCCCGTCACACCTGCCTCGAGATGCGTGTTCGCGACCTTCACGGTTACCCCGCTGATCGTCGCGTCGATCAAGACGAAGCCGCGCTCGAGGTCTATCAAGCCGCCCGCCAGAGGGCCGATGTTGTTGGTGAAGTGCGGTGCCGCGATAAGATGGAAGGTCTCCACCCGGCTGGCGTCCACAAGGATCGCGTCGTGATCGACGACACTCACGCTGACCGGTCCGAAGACCAGCGTTGCCGCCGTGTTTGTGTTCTGGCCCGCAAGCTGGTAGTTCAATCCGCGGGCCGAGAGCGCTCCTTCCAGGATCGTGAGGAACGGCTGATCAATCACCGGAATGCCAAGGGCGCTGAGGTCGAGGTGGAGCTCGGTGACTTCCTGGAGTCCGACGAACTGTGGGCGCGTCCGGGCGATCTCGTCGGCCATGGCCTCGGCCCGCGCGGGATACGAGGTCGCCAGAACCGTCTCGACCGCGCCTTCCAGGGCAGCCAGGACATCGCCGCCGGAGACGAGCGCCGTGATGACCTGGTCCACGTCCGCGCCGATGTACAGGTTCCGCGTCATGACCGTGATGCGAGTCGCGGCGGCCGCTCCGGCCACGGTGGGCGCCGCGACCACGCGTCCGAGCGGCGCGGGGCCCGTCACGCTCGAGTCGGAGCAAGCGGCGGCGAAAACGAGAGATAGCAACAGCGGGACGCGGGTCTTCATGGCGGTCTCCTGTGGCAGCGGCGCTGAACATAGCCCTCGGCCTGCGGAGTCCGTAAGACCCACGTCAGGGAGGGGACACTCCCTGACGCCGGCGCAGCAGGTACACGAACCCGACGAGCAGGAACGCCCCCGCGACCCCGGCCGCCGCGGCGTACTGAAGGACGACGGGAGCCCGCTCGGCGCGCACCCGATCCCAGTTGTTGAAGCGGAAGCCGATGTCGGCGGCGGAGAGGAGGCTCGGGCCCGAGTCGGTCACGAGGCGCAGCCGTCCCGCGCCCACGAGGTCCTGCAGCTCATTCCCGCGCACGTACACCGCCACGCGGTCCTGGCTCGTGCCGAGCGGCACGAGCATCGTGAGCGGCGTCCACCAGATGTCGGTGCGGTCGTGAAGGAAGCTGTAGACGCGGTAGGTGGAGTTGACGAGGAAGAAGCCCGCGAAGACGAGCCAGTACACGAAGAAGTAGCGCTGGAACCAGGCTTGGCGCGACATAGCAGAGAGCCCCCGAGTCTTCGAGAAGCGCGGACTAGGCGTGCGGCCCTACTGGGCGAGAGCCAGCGGATCGATGCCCCGATCCAGGTCGAACGATGACCCGACCGCCGCGACGACCGCGGCGCGGCGCGTGAGCCCGGCGAGCTCGCGGATACGGAACACCGCCTCGATGCCAGTGCAGTGCCCGCCCAGCAGGTTGACGAGGCCCGCCGCCCGGAGCTTGGCCGCCGTCCAGGCGAGCGTCGAGTCCGACGCCGCGAACAGGTGAAGACCGCCGATCAGCGCGTACACCGGTCCCGGCGACACGACCTCCCGGGCGTACTCCACGGTATTGATGGTCCCGGCGTGACCGCACCCCGTGACGACGACCAGCCCCTTGTCCGTGTTGAGGACGAGCGCCATGTCCTCGGGGACCGAGTCCGGTACGAGGCCCCGCGCCGTCACGATGCTCATCGGCGGACCCCAGTTTCGTTCCGGGTAGCGGCGCGGGACGGCTCCCGTGAGCCACACGCCGGGGAGCAGCTCTACCGGCCCGCTGTGCTCGATGAACACGGCGCCGCCCGCTTCCACGGCGCCCTTCAGCGCGATGGTCGGATTCGACTCCGCGTCGCTCCCGGCCTTCCGGCGACTCAAAAAGATGCCCGGGGCGACGTGAATGCGGGACAGTGCGGCCGGATTCACCTTGGCCAGCTCGCGCCGGAGCGTGAGCAGGCCGCCCGTATGGTCCGCGTGGTGATGGCTGAGCACGACGTCCGTGATGGTCGAGAGATCGATGCCGAGCTCGCGCGCGTTCTGGAGCACCGTTTCGGGCCGGTCCCCGGTGTCGAACAGCAGGCGGTGTCCGTCGGCCTCGATCACCGCGGCGAACCCCCACTCGCCCACGCCCTTGTCGGCCAGCATGGTCGAGACGACCGTGATGTGGACGGACTTGACCCGATGAGCGCTGTCGGGCCGGATGGGCGGCTCGGTCGTGGCCGGGGCGCCGGCCATGCCGGCCATCATGAGCAGTGCGAGGGCGGCGCGGGTCATGGTGCCTGCTTCCTCTGCGGATCGTCCGCAGGGTTGACGTAGGTGAGCGCGAAGGGCCCCATCCCATGCACTTGGACGATGGTACGACCGCGGGCCACCCCGAAGTGATGCTGGCCCGCGCCCGCCGTGACGAACGCACCCGGCTTGAGCGGGCTGGCGTGGGCTACGTCGAGCTTGTCACCCATGCCGATGAGAAACGTGCCCTGGATGACGGTGACGGACTCATCCG
>WNGH01001133.1_pt1 | contig 55889 bp, 58 predicted proteins | sample 5400631 | NCBI WGS metagenome assembly WNGH01 (sample SAMN13153373, study PRJNA577476) | soil metagenome | isolation source: 115 cm soil or saprolite under Garry oak tree replicate 1 | place: USA:California | collected 2016-06-15 | reverse complement strand
TGGCGACGGGGTGCGACATTGGCCGAGGTCGAAAATGGCTTGAAGCAGTGGCCCAAGGCCGAAGTCCTTTTTCACACCTGGAGCGAGAGTTCGACGGGCGTCCTCAACGATATGGCCGACGTGGGAAAGCTCGTCCGTTCGCAGAACAAAATTTATGTGGCCGACGCCGTGTCGGGACTCGCTATCTCACCACTGGCCATGGACGACTGGAACATTGACACCGTTGTCGTAGGTTCGCAGAAGGGATTGATGCTTCCGCCTGGTCTGGGCATCGTGGCTGTCGGCCCGCGCGCTTGGGAAAAAAGCGGCCGGTCTAAAACTCCGAGATTCTACTGGGATTGGAAGAAGCTCAAAGGAACAGTTCCCTTCACTCCCGCTCTTTCGATGTTGTTTCAGTTGGATGCGTCGCTGGAATACATCCACGCGCAAGGGTTGGAGCGGATCTTCTTGCGCCGCGCACAGGTGGCCGATAGGATTCGTGATTTGGTTCGCCGGTCGGGTATGGAGGTTTATGCTTTAAAGCCCGGGAACGGAATTACGGGCGTCCTAACGCCAAAGGGTTTCGACACGAAAGCCCTCTTCCGCCGGCTAGAGACTGATTTTGGGATACAGATTGCGGGTGGATTGGGCAAACTGAAAGACACCATATTTCGTATCGGTCACGTAGGGCATGTTACGGATGAAGAGCTGGAGTATTTTATCCAAAGCTTCGAGCGCTGTTTAAAATAACTAGCGGCCTTCAAGTACTTGATGCAGACACGACGCTTCCCACAAATTCCAGAACGGATACAGCGGCTGGAAGACCTCGCCTATAACCTGAAGTGGAGTTGGGATTACCGGGCACGCCTTCTCTTCAAGCGTCTCGACCCGGAACTCTGGAAAAACAACCAACACAATCCCGTAAAGCTTCTGCATGAAATCGATCCGCAGCGCCTTGTGGCCGCAGCGCGGGATCCGGACTTCCTACGTGAGTATGAAGTCACCATGAAGCACCTCGATCGAGCGGAAGGACGTAGTGAGAAATGGTTCGTTCGTGAATTTCCCGATCTGGCGAAGCAGCCGATTGCGTACTTTTCCGCCGAGTTCGGTCTGCACACATCACTGCCGATTTATTCCGGGGGCTTGGGCATCCTGGCCGGCGACCATTGCAAGGAATCGAGCGATCTGGGTGTTCCCTTGGTTGGAGTCGGGTTCGTTTATCCCCAGGGATATTTCCATCAGCGTATTCAGGCGGACGGCTGGCAAGAAGACATTTACGAATTGCTGGAGCGCCGGGAAGCCCCGATCGAATCGGCGGGTCGAAATCATGAGGACCGCTTCCTTGTGGAATTGCATGCGGGCAGCCTCAGCGTATTTGTCGTTGTATGGCGCGTCAATCTCGGCTCAGTCCCACTTTATCTGATGGACACGGACGTTCAGGAGAATCAACCGAGTGACCGGGAGCTTTCGGCGCGGCTTTACGGGGGCGACAAAGAGCTTCGCATACGTCAGGAAATGGTTCTCGGTATTGGTGGAGTCCGAGTCCTCCGCGCCCTGGGAATTCAGCCCACCGTCTTTCATGCAAATGAGGGCCACACCGCGTTCATGCTTCTCGAGCGAGTGAGGGAGCTTGTTCAGGCGGGCCAAAGCTTCGAAGATGCAGCCGAGCAGATTCGGTCCACCAGCATCTTCACAACGCACACACCTGTGCCCGCAGGCCACGATGCATTTCCGCTCCACATGATGGAAAAACATTTTGCCGGTTATTGGGATAATCTCGGTCTCAGCAAGCAGGACTTCATGGACCTGGGAAAGTTCGGGGATTCATTCAACATGACTGTGCTTGCATTACGGATGACGGGTTGGCGCAATGGGGTTAGCCACCTTCATGGCCGCGTGACCCGGCGCATGTGGCAGGTTGCCTGGCCGAACATTCCGGAAGATCAAATCCCGATCACTTCCGTTACTAATGGTGTGCACGCTCCGACGTGGATCGCACCGGAACTGAGCCTGCTCTTCGATCGGTACCTCGGCCCGGAGTGGGTCGAGCGGCATGACGATATCGCATTTTGGAATCGTGTGATGGATATCCCCGACGAAGAGCTGTGGAACGTCCGTCTCTTTCTCAAGCGAAAGTTTCTGGCCTTTGCACGGGAGCGCGCCCGGGCGCGATGGTCGGAGGACCGCGTGGATCCGCGACAGGTGATCGCCATGGGCACGCTGCTCGACCCGGACGCGCTGACCATCGGTTTCGCGCGCCGGTTCACCGGGTACAAGCGGGCAGCGTTGCTCTTCCACGATTTGAATCGTGTTCGCGCCTTAATGCTCGATAGATGGCGTCCCGTGCAGATCGTCTTCGCGGGAAAAGCTCATCCTGCCGACGAACACGGAAAGCATCTCATCCACCAGATCTATTCGCTTGCCGCCGATAACGCTATGGCCGGCCATGTTGCGTTCGTTGAAAATTACGAAATGCACTCGGCGCACTTCTTCACACAAGGTGTCGATGTCTGGCTAAACAACCCGCGTCCTCCGCTGGAGGCCTGCGGTACGAGCGGGCAGAAGGCTGCCATGAATGGCGTCCTGAACGTCAGCGTGCTTGACGGCTGGTGGTACGAAGGCTACAACGGAAATAATGGTTGGGCCATCGGCGACCCACCGGAAGATCTGGATGTTCACTACGATGACGCCAGTGACGCCGAGTCTCTCTACCGGCTCCTCGAGCAGCAGATCATTCCACTGTTTTACGAGCGTGACCAGAACGGGTTTCCCCATGGTTGGATCCATATGTTGAAGGAGTCCATCCGCTCGATCGTTCCCCGATTTTCTGCCAGCCGGATGGTAAAGGAATACGCTTCCCGAATGTATGTTCCGGCCTCAAGGCAGAGCGTCAGAGTTCGGCAGTAAGCGTGGTGGAGGGGCCAATGCCTCTACGGCTGGCTGGTGGGTCCGACGCTAACCCATTGGGAATCTGTCAGTCCGTTTACCCATTGGGCAACATGGCCAGCCGCACGTTGAAGCGATTCCTTGTCCCTCCGTCCTTTCTTTAACGAGTGGTCACCGCCCTCGATCCAGACCAGCGTGGCCCGCTCGCCGGTTCTCCGGACAACGTCTTCCAGCAGGCGCCGCTCGGCAAATGTGTCTTTTGTACCGCTGATGAAGAGCATTGGCCGCTCGAGACCATAAAGATGCTGGTCGCGAAGCTGATCCAGCTTGCCGGGAGGATGGAGGGGATAGCCTAGAAAAACAAGCCCCTTCACGACAGACATGTCGCCGGCAATATATGACGCGACTCGGCCGCCCATGGATTTCCCACCAATGATGACGCGTTTCGGTTTGTGTTCTTCGACAACCTCGCTGACAACAGCGCGATAACGGGCCTGAAGCTTCGGCTGCGGATCGGGAGCTTTCTTCTGCTCATCCATATAGTCAAAGTTGAACTTGACGGTGAGAAACCCATATCCGGCGAGCTCGGTGTGGAAGTAAGTCATGAACGGGGAGTGCATTCCCTGCCCTGCGCCGTGGGCAAGGATGATGGCCGTTTTGCCATCCCAGGAATCAGGCTTCGCAACAAGCCACCTCACATGCCACGTCTACTGAAATGCGGGTTTCAAATCCGGAGGCCCCAGAGCGTACGGCGCTCGGGATCAAAGCCGGTGGATTCGAGCGTCCAGGGCAGCCACCAGGCTTCTGCCGACTCCCTTGCTTCTCCACTGTTCCTCGACGAAAAGAGCGACAACGTCCATCGTTTCGCCGCCAAACTCCGCCCTCCATTCGTACGCAGCGTACGTATAACCGCATAGACCCGACTCGTGCTCAGCCACCAGCACAGTTCCCAGATCACTGGATTTCATTGTGCGCTCGAAGATCCGCTGGGCATCTTTTGCGGTTCCTTCGGCATGAATTTTCGAGAGCAGCTGGCCGGCCAGTTCACAAAGCCGGTCCATGTCCTGCGAGGTGGCCGGACGGATCTGAAAATCACGAACTACGGGCGCCATATGCGTCATCACCGGGTCCATTGTAAATCCGAATTCCGAATTCCGAAATCTGATTTCCGCGGTATAGTGTTTTGCAACTGCATATGAGCTCGAACCTGAAGTTCAACAGAACATCCGTATTCGGTCTAGGATTGGTTCTGGCGCTGCTGCTGACGACAGGCACGATTCCTTGGTCTCCGCAGCCGCCGCGTGCGGCTACCGGCGTTCAGGTCTCGATTGAGCAGTTCGGCCGGTACATTGATGAATGGTCAGAACCGGAAGGCTACTTCGATTCCGATAATTTCATTTCGAACGAGACGTCGTATCTTCACGTCATCCCCGACCTGCGCCAGCGCGTCAAACCTGGGGGCATTTATTTGGGTGTCGGCCCGGACCAGAACCTTTCTTACATTGTTCACACCCGTCCGTCATTGGCGATCATTACGGATATTCGAAGGCAGAATATGCTCCAGCATCTGCTATTCAAGGCATTGTTTGTGATGTCGTCGAATCGGGTGGAGTACCTGTCGCTCCTGTTCTCAAAGGAAACACCGCCTGTGAAGCCAGGCGCCTCTTTCGAAGATCTTCTCGCTGCTGTACGTCGGGCACCGTCGAGCGAAAAGTTGTTTCAGAGAAATCTTGCGGCTGTTAAAGACCTGTTGACCAGAAAGTACAGGTTGAAACTCACAACGGACGATATCTCCAAGGTCGATTACATCTACCGGACATTCTGGGAAGAAGGCCTCGACCTCCGGTTTTCGTCTCTCGGCCGTGGAAACGCCCTCAACTATCCAACCTTTGAGGAAATCCTCCTGGAAACGGACCGCCAGGGCCGCCAGCAGAACTACCTGTCTTCGGAAGAACTGTTTCAGTGGCTGAAGAACTTCCAGGCGGACAACCGCATTATTCCCATCGTTGGTGATTTCGCCGGGCCTCATGCATTCAAAGCGGTGTCGGGATTTCTCAGAGCGAATGGACTCCGGCTTTCGGTCTTTTACACTTCGAACGTCGAGTTCTATCTCTTTGGCCGCTCAACCTGGGTGCGCTACGTTGCCAACTTACGGAGCCTTCCAATCGCTGATGACTCCGTTTTTATCCGATCTTATTTTCCGACATACGGCCGGCCGCATCCCCTCAATTTGAGCGGCCATCGCTCCACTTCGCTTGTGCAGCCCATGACAAAATTTCTTGATCAATATGATTCGCGTTCACTGTCCTCGTACTGGGATGTAGTGAAACCGTGAAGTTCTTCTCTGTGTTGTTATTACTTCTTCCCTTCGGCGGAGAAGTACGATACTTCCCCAGCATACTTTACGGGCACATCCTCATCGGAACTGGAACGTCCCGTTACGAAACGGTTTTTACGATTACGGCAAGCAACGAAACGCGTGTCACCGTCAATGTGTTTACAGACAAAGGTGAGCCGATGAACGCCAGTTTCATCGACGAGCGCGGTAAATCGGCGGGCGCGGGCAGTTCATTCGAATGCTACCTGATGCCTGACCGGCCGGTGAAAATCAGGTTGGCGTTGACACCCGATGAGGCGGCAAATGACGTGGCGGTGAAGACCGGCTGGGCAACAGTACGGAGTGCCGAAGAGGTCGACATTATCGCCGTCGTCCGGATCACAACTCCGGATGGAAAGCTGTTGACGCGTCACGTGCTAGGCTCTGAGAAACCTCCAACAGGGGAATAGCGGCTACGCGCTCCTGACCAAAGTTCGAACTACTTCCGGCGGCCGTTCCCTCACAAGCTGCCATTTCTTCAGCTTATTCCGGAGCGCTTTGTAGGAGATCTTCAATCGGCGCGCGGATTCTTTGCGATTCCAGCTGGTTTCTTCGAGAACGCGCATGACGACTTCCTTTTCGGCTATCTCCGCGGCATGGCCAGCCACTTCTTTCAACGAGACGTTACCCGGACGCATCACGGCAACTGCCTCTGTACTGGCACTCTTCAACTCTGAAACGATGTCTGCATCCGGCAGAATCAGATAGCGCTTCACGACATTCTCCAGTTGCCGCACATTGCCCGGCCAGTCGTATCGCAGAAGTAGTTCCATCAGTTCCTTTGGGATCTGCTGTACCGGACTCTGGTACCGCTCTCGATACTCTTCGAGGAAATGGTTGCACAGCAACGGAATGTCTTCGCGGCGTTCGCGTAGAGGGGGAACTTCGAACTTGATCACGTTCAGCCTGAAGTAGAGGTCATTGCGGAACTCACCCTTCAGCACCGCTTCTTTGACTTTCTTGTTTGCGGCTGCAAGCACGCGAACATTCACTTTTACGGGTTTCTTACCTCCAAGGCGGCTGAATTCCGCGTCCTGCAACACGTGCAGCAGCTTCGCCTGGAGATGCGGGCTCAATTCTCCTATTTCATCGAGAAGCATTGTTCCCTTGTCCGCCTGCTCAAATTTTCCGATTTTCTCGCGTATTGCGCCTGTGAACGCACCGCGCTCATAACCAAAAAGCTCAGACTCCAACAGCTCGTGAGGCAAGGCCGCACAATTGACTTTAACGAATGGCCCGTCGGAGCGGTTGGACTGTTCGTGAATGAAGCTGGCGACGACTTCCTTGCCGACACCCGACTCACCAAGTATCAACACCGGGACATCCGTCCCCGCAACGTGACGAGCGATGTCGATGATCCGAAGCATTTGGGAATTCGAGGTAAGAATGTTCCCATGCTCGACGTATGCCAGTTGCTGTTTGAGTGTTTTGACTTCCTCCTTCAACCGCTGTTTTTCGAGCACGTTCTCAATCGCGAGTTCCAGCGCTTCTTCCTCGAAAGGTTTTGTGAGGTAGTCTGAGGCTCCCATCTTCATGGCTTCAACAACAGTCTTGATCTGACCGGACAGGATAATGATCGGCATCGAAGGGTAAATGGACTTGACACTTGAGAGAACTTCGAGACCATCCTTACCGGGAAGCATGATATCCAGCAGTATCAGTGAAGGGGAAAAACCAGACGCCAGGCGTTCGATGATCTCATCACGGGACCCGAAGCACTCGACGGTGTGGCCCCTTGCAGCAAGGAACGTCGCCAGATATTCCCGTATACTCCTATCGTCGTCTACGACCAGAATTGATCGCTTGTTCATGGTCAAAGTTCTCCTCGTCGGCAGAGCTTCATTCAGCAACGTTTCGCATTTTGTCTGGGTGTCGTACCAGTGAACTCCATTCTCCACGGCAAAAGTTCGCCCTTCTTGTGCACGAGGTCTACCAATCGAACCTCAGCGCAGAATCAAGAGTTTATTGGAATTGGAATAGGCAGCGTCGTGGAAATCCAGGTGCACCTGCGGGTAAAAATTCCCGAGGCCGGTTTCGAATTCCTTAAGCGCATCCGGCAAACTAGCGGCCAGGCCGAAACGGCTGGTGCGAAGGGCAGGTTGATCGACATTGGTGGCGGATCACATTTGTGAGATTGTCTCGAAGTACCTCGCGAACATCCGCATTCCGCCGGACGCCTGCTCCCAGTCGAAATTTTCATTTGGAGCGTGGTAGCCGTGTTCCGGCAAGCTTAGGCCCAGGAAAACGATGGGCGCTTTCAGGTATTTTTGCATCGTCACAACGGCGCCGATCGAGCCTCCCTCGCGAACGAACGCCGGATTCTTGCCGAAAGCGATGCGCATCGCATCGCGGGCGGCGTCGGCGTACGGGCCGGAATGCGGCCCCACATAAGGAGCGAGGAACGACTCGGGGTGCACCTCTACATCCGGATTCCGCTTCTTGATGAAGTTCCGGACCAGCCGGTAAACCTTTTCGGGATTCTGATTGGGGACCAGACGCATACTGACCTTCGCTTCGGCGCGGTACGGAATTGCGGTCTTCACGCCAGGGCCGGTATAGCCGCCAACAATTCCGTGCACCTCGAAGGTTGGCCGCGCCCAGATTCGGCAAGCCACGTCGGCGGCATCGCCCCCTCGCATTTTCCGAAGCTCGTGGTCTTCCTTGAAGCGCTTCACACTGAAGCCTGAGGCAAGAAAGTTTCTCATCTCGGTCTTGGAGAGTTTCGCTACCTCATCGTAAAAGCCCGGAATTCGGATCTTTCCTGAAGTGGCGTCGTAACAGTCTGAGATCAACTGGCACAGTTCGGTGATCGGGTTTCTCGCCGCACCCCCCGTGACTCCGGAATGAACGTCCTTGGTTCCGGTCTCCAAGATAAGCCGGATCGGAACCAACCCCCGCAGCCCGTAGGCGACGGCAGGACGTCCACGGGAAATCCAAATCGTGTCGGAAACAACGACGGAATCGGTCGCGAGGTCCTTGAACTTGTTCTTCATGAAGTGCTCGAAGTTCGGACTACCAATTTCCTCTTCAAGTTCCCAAACAAATTGGATGTTGATTGGTATTCTGTGTTCTGCCGCGTATCGTGCTCCAAACAGCGCCGTCAGAGCAGGCCCCTTGTCGTCAGTCGAGCCGCGGCCGATATAACGGTCTCCATCTTTGTGGAACACGAAGGGCGCGCGTAACCATTGAGGCTCATTGGCTGGTTGAACATCCAGATGGTTGTAGATGGTCACCACGGGCCGGTCTTTGCCTGTCATGAATTTTCCGACGACCACAGGATGCCCGGGCGTCTGGACTTTTTCGGTGTCAGCGCCAAGCGCACGCAGGTACTGCACTGCGGCGTCGGCGCCGCGCTCAATGTCCGGTCTGTGGCCGGGTTCAGCGCTGATGGTTGGAATTTCGACCCACTCCTTGAGCTTCGCTTCGAATTCGGGCCGCATCGATTCAACGTAACGTTCGATATCCGATTTCATGTGTCAGCTTGTGGATGGCGAAGAGGCGCGCTGGAGATGTTCAACAAATTGTGATTCAGGAATGCTGCCGACGAACTCCACGGTCTCATTGATTACGGTCTTCGGTACGCCGCGAATGGCGTACCGCTGGGCAAGATGCGGGAACTCGTTCACTTCAACAACGTCCGCTACGATCCGCGGATTTTCAATCGCCATCTTGTGGGCCAACCTGGCCACCGGCGGACAATACGGTCAAGTCGGAGTAACGAAGACCTGGATGTGAAGGTCCTGGTCCAATCCTTGCAAAACCTCCACGGTTTCCTCGGATAAAGCGCTCTTCCCCAGTGAGGCGTCCAGAAGGCTGCCGAGCAAGACAGAAAATTCATATCCTGACGGCATCCCGAAGTAACGCACCTTACCCTTCACGCCATCAGCAGTCATGACCAATGCGGGAATGCGGTCGATCGCGTGCTCGCGCGCAATTTCGTTCTCCGCGACGAAGTCGTGGACTTCCAAATGGATCTTGTCCGACAGCCCCACAATCTCCTCCAGGAGAAGACGTGTATCCTTGCAGGTCTCGCATTCCTGGCCGGGTAAGAATAGCGGCGATTCCCGCTGCGTGAAGTGAATCAACCGGACGTCGCCGCTCAATTGCTCAAACAGACGTTTGATTTCGTTCTGATCATTGGGGGATAGAAAAGCCATCGTTCCCTTTCATTGGTCGCGGTTTTGGCCGCGCTTTCAGGCATCATTGCGGTTGTCCGACGGTTTGAGCAAAGGAGATGGCAAGCCCATCGGGATCGACGAATACGGCGAGCCGAATTCCCTCACCCTGCCGTTCCGTTGGAGGCATTACCGATCGAGCACCTTTGGCTTTCAGGGCTTCGTAGACCGCGTCGACATTATCGACAGTGAAGCCGATGCTGGCTGTCCCAGCAAGCTGTTCCTGCGTGTGAGGAAGCCCCCCCTTGCCACCGCCATGCAGGGCCAGGGTCGTGCCATCGACCTCGAATTCGGTCCAGGCCGGTGACTGAAACCGCAATTTGAGACCCAGCGTGTCCCGATAGAAGCGGACCGAGCGGTCCATCTCGGAAACCATCACCATCGTCAACATCTTCTCCATCATCTTCTCCTCTCGACTGACTGCAACATTGTAATTATATAATCCTCGGAATGACCTGGCGTGAAAAGACGGAGTTCTACTTCAACGGCTTGCAGGATCGAATCTCGCATGGAATCGAAGAAATCGACAGCGGCTCCTTTCGCGAAGACGCGTGGTCTCGTGAAGGGGGCGGCGGAGGCCGGACGCGAATTCTCGAACAGGGTTCAGTTTTCGAAAAGGCCGGCGTGAATTTTTCGTCTGTTCACGGCAACCTGCCGGAGCAATTCGCGTCAAAGATTCCGCTGGGCAGCGGCACCTCGTTTTTTGCGACGGGTGTTTCGCTCGTTTTTCATCCATGGAGCCCAATGGTTCCCGCCGTCCATGCAAATTTCCGATATCTCGAGAAAGGCGACGCCGCATGGTTTGGCGGCGGCATGGATTTGTCGCCCTGCTACCCATTTGCTGAGGATGCTGTCCACTTCCATCGCACGATTCAGCAATCCTGCGATCGGCATGACCCGGACTTTTATTTGCGGTTCAAGGAGTGGTGCGATGAATATTTCACGCTTAAGCACCGAGGCGAAATGCGCGGCATCGGCGGCGTGTTTTTTGACTACATTCAGGGCAATCCCGAAAAGACTTTCTCGTTCGTTTGTGACCTTGGGGATTCGTTCCTGGATGCGTATTTACCCATTGTCAAACGCCGCCTGGGCATGCCTTATGGAGAACGCGAACGAGAATACCAATTGTATCGCCGGGGACGGTACGTGGAGTTCAATCTTCTCTATGACCGCGGCACCATCTTCGGGCTGGAAACGCGCGGTCGAACTGAATCGATCCTGATGAGCCTGCCGCCGCTCGTGCGTTGGGTTTACGATTACAAGCCGGAGCCTGGATCTCGTGAGGCGAAGGCTCTGGATTTTTTTCAACCGAGAGATTGGATATCAGATGGGAACTGAGCCGCGAATTGCGCGAATGACGCGAATGGGCCGCTACGAATTCCTTCTGTCCGAAATTACTGTAATGGCAGCGGCCCATTCGCGTCATTCGCGCAATTCGCGGCTGAAAGTTGTGCTGTCCAAGGGTGGCTTATAGATGTTCTGTAGATACTGCGGTGCACACATTCCGGACGACAGTCTTTTCTGCGCGAAATGCGGTAAGCGGCTCGGGCCGCGAGAGCACCCTCGCCTCGCGAAGATCGTAAAGACATTGCATTTGAAGACGCCCTATCCCTATTTCTTGATTCTGATATCCCTGTTTGTTGGCTGGGCAATTGGGCCGCGGCAGACGCGGGCCGACTATTCTCACCTAAAGTGGCGCATTGAGCTGGACCGCAAGATGGATGTCCGGGATGAGAACCTGTATCAGCAGGCGCTTTCGCTCGTGGTCGAAAATACCGGAACGGGCGCAGTGCAGGAAATTCCAGTCGATCTGACTGCAAAAATTGAACCACCAAAACCGGCGGAAGTGATGGCGGCTTTCCTCGGCCGTAGACTGCTCATCATGCAGCGGGGGCATGCCCTTCCATTGACGATTCTTCTGACTGGCCCGGTACAGGCGGCCGAGAAGAAACGGTATTTTCTCGAAGGCAGCATCCAGGCGACACCGCCGTTCAAGGTGACCTATGAGATCCGTGAAGAAGGCCAAAAGCCAATCCTCGCCAGTTACGTGGTGGAAGAATGAATCGTGTGACTATAGTACGTTGGCTCCGTCGGCTTATATTTTCGATTCTGTTGATCATTCTCATCATTCTGTTCGTCGTTTTGCCAATCGGCGGTTCGTTTCTCGTTACGAATAGCCGGTTCCGTTTCCCCGAACGAGGGCCGAGGAATCCAGAGGAGCTCGGCCTGTCCGTCACACCCGTCGAGTTCGCAAGCAGCGATGGCATTCGGCTGCGGGGTTGGTGGAATTCGGGTGATCCGGAAATGCCGGTTATTATTTTTTCTCATGGCTTAAATCGCTCTCGAGTGGAGTTACTGGAAAGAGGCGCGGAATCCAACCGCCACGGGTACGGTATTCTTTTATTCGACTTGCGAAACCACGGTGAAAGTCAAAGGGCGTATACGACGCTTGGAATCCACGAGAGCCTGGATGTCTGTGCCGCACAGAAGTTCGTCAAAGAAAGGGCTTCGGACCGCCAACAAGTGCTATGGGGCGTCTCGATGGGGGCTTCCAGCGCACTATTGGCTGCAAAACGATGTCCGGGATTCGCAGCAGTTGTATCCGACAGTTCTTTCCTTTCGTTTCGAGAAACCATCGGGCGTCATCTCGAATTGTTTTTTCACTTGCCGGCATTTCCGATTTCGAACCTCATCGTTGCCATGGCGGAATTTCGAGCTGGTTTTGATGCTGATGATGGTGACGTCGAGGCAGCCGTTCGTGAGATTGACGCCCCGATCTTGTTCATTGCCGGTGGCGCGGATCGGCGCATGCCCCCCGCGCTGGCGGAAAGACTGCTGAATGCAGCGCGTAATCCCCTCAAAGAACTTTTGGTCGTCGCCGGCGCGGGACATGGTGAGGCCTTCGCGACCGATCACGAGAAATATTTGGGTTCTGTATATCGCTTTCTGGAAAAAGTTCGTAAGAATGCCGCATCATCTCATCAACTTGGCCGGTCCGACTGATAACAGCCCGGACGATGACCGGCGGCGGAGCGTGAAATCGATGATATTCACCATATCTTGCCCAATAGCCTGGTCGACCTATGGCCGCCGGGCCGCGTAAAATGATTGAGTGAAGCCCGCCCACTATACCGTACTTGCCGGTGGAACCGGCGCCGCCAAGTTTTTGCGTGGCCTTGTACAGGTCGTTCCCGAAGAGCAGGTTCACGTCATTGTGAATGTCGGTGACGATACCGATGTCTGGGGGTTGCACATCAGTCCCGACATTGATTCCATCACCTACGCACTTGCCGGCAAACTCGACACCCTTCGGGGTTGGGGCCTGGTCAACGAGACCTTCCGGTGCCTTGAAACAATCGAAGCATTTGGAATGCCCGGATGGTTTCGCCTCGGAGACCAGGACCTCGCAACGCACCTCACTCGCACACACCTGTTGCGCTCCGGCTTGAGTCTTAGTGAGACAGTTGAACGCATGTCCAAGGCGATGGGTGTAAAAGCTCGTGTCCTTCCGGCTACGGACGATCCGGTGCGGACCAAAGTAGACACACCGCAGGGCATGCTGGGCTTTCAGGAATTTTTTGTGCGCGAACAGTGGAAGCCGGAGGTTCGATCGGTTTCATATGCCGGAGCAACAGAGGCACGGGCGCCTGCTGTCGTGTTGGATTCCATTCGCGACGCACAACTGGTCATTATTGCGCCGAGTAACCCAATTACAAGCATCGGTCCGATTTTGGCCTTGCATCAAGTCCGCGAAGCTCTTCGCTGCACACGAGCAGAGGTCATTGCAATCAGTCCACTGATCGGCAATGCGGCTGTCAGCGGACCGGCTGCCAAACTCATGGAGGCGTGCGGTTACGAAGTATCGCCGTCGGGCGTCGCACGTTGCTATCATGATTTTTTAAACAACATCGTCATCGATGTTAGAGATGGAGCTCTCGCGTCATCGATCCGATACGAAACGATTGGCGTTCGAGTGACGAATCTATTGATGCCGGATGATATCGCCGCGCGGAAATTGGCGGAGTTTATCGTCCTCTCAGACTCCAGATGAAAACGGTTCTCTTGCCGGTTAAAGATTTTCGGAATGCGAAGCAACGGTTATCCTCGGCTCTTGATGCCGATTCACGCTTGGGTCTCGCCCGTTCGATGCTTGCCGACGTACTGAATGCTCTGGCCCGAACCCACGTGCCGGATCGCGTTGTGATCTTCACCGCGGAGGATGAAGCCGTCCGGATGGCGCGTTCATTTGGATTCGATGTCGAGATCGAGAACTCCGTCGAGGGGCACAGCGCCGCTGTGAATCGCATGGTGGTGCACTTGTCCGCTGGTGCGTCTCGCATCCTTTCGATCGCTTCCGATCTGCCGAAATTGTCGCCTTCGGAAGTGGACTTCGTTTTGAACGCGGCCTCGGAACCAATCACGCTGATCCCTTCACGCGATGGGACGGGCACAAACGGTGTCGTTTTCATCCCGCCGGGACGGATCACAATGGAATATGGTGAAGGTAGTTTCAGCCGGCATATGTCCAAAGCCGCTGCGGCGGGCCATCATGCCGCGGTATTGAACGTACCAGGTATCGCCTTCGATATCGACACCCCCGAGGATCTTCGCGAATTCCGAGACGATCCGCGCAAGGACAGCGAAACGTGGCGTTACCTGTTAAAACAGTCGCTCCCATGGAAGGTTTGAGCCCAGCCATGGATGGCCGACTAAACAAGCTTCAATGAATCTTCAGATTGTGCCGATTCATCACATCCCTGAAATCCGCCCGGGAATGAATCTCGGTGAATACCTACGCCAAGGTGTGCAGGCGTCGGGATGGAAACTGGAAGCGCGGGACATCGTCGCGGTTACGCAAAAGGTGATTTCAAAGGCGGAGGGTCGAATCGTGAAATTGAGCGGCATTGAGCCGTCGGTCTATAGCCTTTCCCTGGGGCGGCAAACCGGCAGGGATCCGCGGCTGATCGAACTGATTCGCCGCGAATCGCGAAGAATCGTGAGAATGCGGGGAGACGTTTTGATCTGCGAAACACATCACGGTTTCATCTGCGCCAATGCAGGCGTCGATCAGTCTAACGTCGAAGGTGCCGACTCCGTAACGCTTCTGCCGAAGGATCCGGACCATTCAGCGCGGCAGCTAGCGGGACTGCTCGGATGCGGCGTCATTGTCACCGACACGTTCGGCCGCGTCTGGCGCGAAGGGCTCGTTGATGTTGCCATCGGCATCGCGCGTGTGCCGCTCTTTGTGGATTACCGCGGTCAGACCGATACCTACGGGCGCGCTCTAAAAGCGACGCTTCTTAGCGCAGCTGATGCGCTTGCCGCAGCCGCAGGACTCGTCATGGGTAAAACCGCACAAACGCCGGCGGCTTTAATTCGCGGATTCCCGTGGGAGGAAACCGACAGCAGTGTGGCCACTCTTCTGCGGCCACCCGAACGAGATTTGTTCCTATGAGGGGTTTCCGCGGCCCATTCGCGTAATTCGCGAAATTCGCGGCTAAAACTTTGCCAAAGAGAACCCCAAATTACGACTTTGTTTGACAATGGAGCTGCTTCTCCTCAAATACGGTTACCTGTTGCTGTTCGGCGGTGTCATGGTCGAGGGCGAGGCCTTTCTCATTGCAGGATCCTTCCTGGCCAACAGAGGCTATTTCGACATCTCCACAGTCGCCCTCGTCGCGCTGGCCGCGAACATGCTCAGCGCCCAGTTTTACTACACCGCTGCGCGTGTGCGAGGACGAGGTTGGTTTGAAGGCCGATTTCCGGATAAATCCGTTTACCGAAGAATTATCGATTGGGTAGAACGGCGCAATAACTGGCTGCTATTGATGAGCCGTTTTCTATTCGGATTTCGCATCGTCATCCCCGCCGCGTGCGGCGCTTTCGGAATGCCAGCCGCCCGGTTTGTGGTGTTGAACACGATCGCGGGAATATTGTGGGTGATCCCCACGGCCCTGGTCGGCTTCTATTTTGGCGAGAACGCCCGTGCGCTTCTTCAGGGGGCACGCCGATACACCACTGTTTTCGTCCTTGTTGTGGGTGTAGCCGCGGCAGTCTTTCTGGCGATCCGCAATGTCCGGCAGTTTCGGTCGGTTTTCCAAAATCTAGCGTGGTCGGATCTGCATAACGCGATACCGTTCGTGATGGGTCTAATGGGAACACTGAACATCGTATCCGCAATCTGGCCCAGCTCCGAGACGCTGCTTCGATCCTTCCGCGTGTGGCTTCCGCTCGAGGTTTCCCAGGGAAGCCGAATTCTGATGCTCTTCACCGGGGCGGCGCTCTTACAGGTGACGCGAAACCTGTCCAGCCGAAAGGAGTTGGCATGGTATGTGGCGGTCATCGCCCTGTCGGCCTCCCTGCTTTTGCACTTCACTAGCGGCCTGGACGTGCAAAACTCACTGGTCGCAGCTTTCTTGCTGGGATATCTGATTTATTTTCGGCGCCGCTTTTACACGCGTACCGACCCGGCATCGCTTAGAAAAGGTTTGATGGTTACCCCTCTGCTGCTGTTGATCGTGTTCCTTTATGGGTTGACGGGGTTTTTTGCGACGTATCCGCAGTTCATCTGGCGTGCGAATGCCACTCCCATCACAGAAGCGCTTCGGGCCGGCATCTTGATCGTTAGTCCTGGTGTTGTGCCGGCGACCAACTATGCTTCGCTCTTCTTGATTTCTCTCCAGATCGCGGGTTGGATGGCCCGCACCTACATCCTCATCCTCGTTCTGCGCCCCTTTATTTCGAGAGATCGTCTCGACGCACCTAAGGAGGATATCGACAGGATCTTTCGGGAACACGGAAAGCACTCCGTGGCGGCATTTGCGATTCAGCCGGACAAGCATCATCTGCTTGTCGCGAATCGTCAGGGATTGGTGGCCTATGCTTCAAAAAGATCTATCGCTCTGGCATGTGGAGACCCGCTGGCGCCGGACGCGCTGTTCAGCGGAGCGGTCCGTGACTTTATTCACCATTGCGAACGTCATGGGTGGATGCCTTGTATCTACCTGGCTGCTGAAGAGCGCTTGCCGATCTACCACGCTCATCGATTGCAATCCCTCAGAATCGCTGAAGAAGCCATTGTCGATTTAAGGGCCTTTATCCCGAGTGCGGGCAATTCAATGGCGTATAGTGTTCACGGTTACGATCGATCCCGAGCGGCGGATCCGCTCATCGACGAGCAACTGGAAGAAGTGACCGAGGACTGGCTCGAAACCCGCCACATGCGCGAGATCGGTTTCACCGTTCGGCATTTTTCGTTGCAACAGCTTTCCGATGGCCTGGTGTTCATTCTCGGAGACCGCCGTCATGTCGAGGCTTTTTGTACTTGGCTTCCTTACAAGAATGGGCGCGGAGTTGTTCTTGATCTGATTCGCCAGCGGCGGCAGACCTTAGCCGAGAGGGTTCACGCATTTGTCGCCCATGTATTAGGTGTGCTGAAGGAATCTGGATACGAGGAAGCCAGTTTGACGGCCGCAACCATAGACCGGGATCAAATCGAAAACTTCCGTCCGCGATGGGAGACGCGTTACCTGGTACATCCCCGAGGGGCAAATGTATCTAAGATTACTGGTGCACTTACGGTTATCCAAAAGCGGTTACAATAAAACCTACATTTTGTATTTGCCCAGATCTTCGTCGTTTTCAAGCCAGCGTTTGAATTCTTCATTGTTAATGCGATCTTGAGTTCCGGTCTGGCTTTTCGAAGACCGCAACACTTCATCTTCGACGAAAATGGGGCAATCGATGCGAAGAGCCAAAGCAAGAGCGTCGCTCGGCCGCGAATCGATGGACACCAGAGTTCCGTTTCGCTCCAGCCAAATTACAGCGTAGAACGTATCGTCCTTAATGGTGGTGACGACGATTTTGCGTACATTGGCATCCAGTCCGACCAGCACATTCTTAAGAAGGTCGTGCGTCATCGGGCGGGGAGTGACCACCTTTTCAATCTCAAGCGCTATGGCGTTGGCCTCATACACGCCGACCCAGATCGGGAGGATTCCGCTTCCGCAGGCCTCCTTCAGGATCACAATGGGCATGTTCGTGATCGGATCCATCATCAGGCCCCGGATCTTCATTTCGACTTCCACGGGTTCCTCCCTATGCAACTACTTTACTGCAATGTATATACTTTCGCGGACTAAATGCAAGGTACGGAATCGATTTCACCCGCTGGCCGCTTTGAGCAACTCCTTCACGTGCTTCCGCGCGGCGTCGGTCACTCGCGATCCGCTCATCATCCGTGCCAGTTCTTCCACTCGCGCATCACCCGTCAAACCCCCGACGCGCGTGACGGACCTTCCATCCAGCACGAGCTTTTCAATCCGGTATTGATGTCTGGCGAAGGCGGCGATCTGTGCCAGGTGGGTTACACACAGGACCTGGTACCGCGATGAAAGTTCTTTCAGCTTCTGACCAACGGTTTCAGCGGCTTTTCCCCCGATTCCAGCATCGACTTCATCGAAGACGAGCGTCTTGTGCGACCGGTCCACGGCCAAAACCGTCCGCAGTGCCAGCATGACCCGCGAAAGCTCGCCGCCCGACGCGATCTTCTCCAGTGGGCGGGGTTCCTCGCCCGGATTGGGCGATATCAGAAATTCCGGGCGATCGATCCCGCTTGAGCGGCCCGGCTTTACGTCCGTCCATGCGATTGTAAAGCGAGCGTGAGGCATCGCCAGCGACTTCAGTTCACGCTCAACCGCCGATTCCAGCTTGCTGGATGCCGTACGCCGGTGTTCGCTGAGTGAGAAGGCTGCCTGGGAGTACTCCCCCCGCAAAGAAGTTATTTCCTGTTGAAGTTCCTCTTTTTTAATTTCCGTCAGACCTATACTGTCCATCTCGCGTCTTACCTTCTGGAGGTGGTCGAATAGGTCCGGCCCGTATTTTCGATGTAGCCGCTCAAGCTCGGCCAATCGCGCCTGAAGACGCTCCAGTTCCTGTGGGTCGGCCTCCACCTGATTGGCATAATCGCGGAGCGCATAGGCGATGTCCTGGATCGAGATTCGCGCTGCCTCAGTTTGTTCGAGAATCGGTTGCAAACGAGCATCGTGTTGCGCGGCGTCCCGCAAACTACGCTGCGTCTGCGCGAGTAACGATAGAACCGAGGCTTCGGACTCGTACAGCGCTTCGTAGCCGCGCGACGCGGCTTCCAGCAATTTTCCGGCGTTTGATAGTATTTCAAGCCGTTCACGGACATGTTGAGTTTCGCCGGTTTTAGGATTGGCCCTTTGGATTTCGTCGTGTTGGAAGCTGAGCAAGTCGAGGCGTTCGACCTTTCTTGTATGTTCAGAGCTAATCTCAGCCAGTATTGCTTCGACCCGCTGAGCCGAGAGGAAAAGTTCCCGTACTCTTGCCGCCAGGTTCGTCGAATCGGCAAAGGCGTCGATCAACGCGAGTTGACTCGCATTATCGAGTAGTGTCTGCTGCTCATGCTGGCCATGGATATCCAGCAGCAAAGGCGCAAGCTCGCGTAAAGCAGAGACCGTGCTGGGCTGGTTATTAATGTAAACGCGATTGCGCTCGTCGGGTGAGATTTCGCGTCGAACGATCACTTCGGAGCCTTCCGAATCGAGTCCGAGCCGCTCGAGTTCGAATGTCAAATCCGTTTCAAAGATGGCTTCGACGATTGCCCGGCTTTCACCACTGCGAACCATTTCGCCAGAGGCCTTGGATCCGGCAAGCAGGCCTAGCGCGTCCACAATGATGGATTTGCCGGCACCCGTTTCGCCGGATATGAGGTTGAAACCGCCTTCAAAATGGATCTCGAGCTGATCGATGAGAGCGAAATTGCGGACGCGCAAAAACCGCAGCATATCGGGCGTTATAAGCCAACAGGGGTTGATCTTTCAATGCCGGAGGATTAATTTTTAACTCAAGGAGACGAATTTGAATGAAATAGACTTGATCGCATTGCTCCGGAACACCGGGGCGGTCACACGATTCGTCCTGGCGGTCCTGCTGATTTTCTCCATCTGGTCTTGGGGAATCATTCTTTCCAAGTCCCTTCTGTTGCGAAAGGTTCAAGGCGAGTCCGAAACTTTCTGGAAAATTTTTCGGAAAGGCCAAAGCCTTTCGGAAATCAGCACGGCATCCGAGACGTTACGCTTCACGCCGTTGGTCCCCGTTTTTAACGCTGGGGCGGATTTGCTGCAACCGCCGGCAAGAAGGTCTCAGTCGCAAGGGGGGCTTGCCCTAAAGACGGCCGGAATCACTTCCACGACGCTCCAACGGACGCTCCAACGGGCTGCGGCCGCGCAGTTGACCCGGCTCGAAAACCGCATGACTTTTTTGGCGACCACCGCGTCTGTCGCGCCGTTCGTGGGGCTGTTCGGAACAGTCTGGGGCGTCATGACTTCATTCGCCGGCTTGGCCAATGCCAATGTGGCAACACTGCGCGCCGTGGCGCCGGGCATCGCCGATGCCTTGATCGCAACGGCGTTTGGTTTGTTCGCTGCAATTCCTGCCGTGATCGCGTATAACCAATTCGTATACAAGATTCGTAATATCGGCGGACAATTAGATGACCTTCAGGTAGAAATGCTCGCAGCAATAGAGAGGGATGGGATCTAATGGCGGTCACAACGCGCGAGGGAAAGACTCAGACGACGTTGGCGGAGATCAATATGATTCCCTTCATCGATATCGTCCTCGTCTTGCTGATCATCTTCATGGTGACCGCGCCCGTAATCCAATCCGGCATCGAAGTCAATGTGCCCAAAACACAGGTTGTCCGTGAAATCGCGGAAGAAAAACTGGTGGTCTCCATAGATAAGGAACAACGGCTATATCTGCAGAACGATCCGGTGAACGTTAACGAACTTGCGGACAAAATCCATGAGAAGCTTCTCGATCCCACTCGTCAGAGTGTGTATCTGCGCGCCGACGAATCGGTGCCGTTTGGAACATTCGCTACGGTTCTGGATCGATTGAAGCTTGCCGGAATTGAGAATGTCAGTATCGTTACACAACCGTTGGAAAAAAGCAGAAAATGAAGGCCGATAGCGAAAGATTTGACCGATGGCTCTACACATCGCTGCTGCTGCACGGCGCTCTGTTCATGGTTGTCATCTTTTCGCCAACTCTGTTTCCGATGCGCGCTGATACAAACTGGGGCTCTGCTACGGGGGCCACCGGCGGAATCAATGTAAAGATTGTCGGCAAAATCTCCGGGGTGCCTCTGCCTTCCCCTGCTGTGGTCCGAGAAGGCGCAGCGGCCAACGAATCCCCAGGTTTCTACAAGTCCGAAGAAGCGCCTCCGCCGCCTCCTCCGGATAAAGTGGAACCGATTCCCGAAACCAAAGCTCCCGTGAAGACGCCCCCGCCTCCTCCGGATAAGGCGGCGGAACCGATTCCGGAAGCCAAAGCCCCCGTGAAGAAGCCCCCGCCTCCCCCGAAGCCGACACCGGCTCCCCCGAAGACGCCGAGGCCTGCACCAGCTCCAAAAGCTGCGCCCGAACCGCCGGATACGCCACCAAATGCAGTGCCATTCGGACAAGGCGGGAAACCGGCTCTCGCCTATGGGCAGTTTTCAACAGGCGCCGGTGCGGCGGGTATTGGTTTTGGAGACGGAACTTTCGGTAATCGATACGGCTGGTATGTCGATGCGATCACGCGCAGAATTTCACAGAATTGGCTGCAGTCGTTAGTGGACAATCGTATCCGGACGGCGCCACGCGTGTATCTGAGTTTCGATATCGCGCGTAACGGCGCCGTCAGTAACGTTGAAATCAGGCAACCGAGCGGAATTCCAACTTTAGACCGCTCCGCAATGCGCGCAATCCTGGCATCAAATCCGCTGACACCGCTTCCGGCCGACTATCGCGGCCCTAGCGTCAGCGTCAGCTTTTATTTCGAGTACACGAGGTGATGATGAGAAGGCTTTCGATCCTCGTCCTTTTGTTTGCGTTCGCTACGTTCGCTTACCCCCGGCTCATGTCCCCGCACTCGTTCGCGGCGCGCCAGCAGCGGCCTCAGATAGAGGCACATACAAACACGGGGATTTTGGGTGTGAAGATCGCAGTGCCTGAGTTTCAGGTCGCCGCGGCGGATCCAAAGGCCGACGCATTGACTTCGATCTTTAACAAAGTCCTTTGGGACGACCTGGATTATTCGGGCGTGCTCACGCTTGTCAGCCGCAGTTTTTATCCGCTTGGAAAATTTGCAGACCCAGGCGACATCCGAGTTGAAGATTGGACGACCACGGCTGTTGACGCTCAGTTCATCGCGTTTGGGAATACACGGGTCAGTGGGGGCCGGATCTCAGTCGAGGCGAGGTTGTGGGATTTGAAAAATCCGCAGAACCGGGAAGCGATCGGGAAAAGATACGGAAGCGAAGACACGGAAGACGGCACGCGGCTCGTCGCCCATGAATTCGCAGATGCAATTGTCGAGTTGATCGGCGGCGGAATTCGCGGAATTGCTCAGACCAAAATCGCCTACGTATCGGATCGCAACGGATCCAAAGAGGTTTACGTGATGGATTACGACGGAAATAATTCCTATCCGCTGACTTCTTATAGATCCACCGCGCTGACGCCGGTATGGGCGCCGGATGGGGAAAAGATCGCGTTCACGAGGATGCGGACCGGAGCCGTGGGTCTCGAAATTCTTTCGCGCATCGACCGGCGCTCTTACCCGTTCCAAAACCCCGGAGGTACCACCACAACACCGGCCTGGTCGCCAGACGGTAGCCTGTTGGCGTTTGCGACGAGCAGGGACGGAAGCGACACGGAAATTTACGTCGCCGATTGGAACGGCAAGAACCTGCGCCGGCTGACAGTTTCCAAGAGCGTCGATATTTCTCCGGTTTGGAATCCTAAGACCGGCCGCGAAATCGCATTCGTATCCGACCGAAGCGGCAGTGCGCAGATTTACATCATGGACGCGGAAGGAACGAACGTTCGGCGTATCATCGAGGAAGGCGGGACGGCCGTGAACCCGGCGTGGTCGTCCGACGGCCAGCGTATTGCGTTCGCCTGGCAGAAATCCCGAACGTCGTATTTCGACATCTACGTTCACGATCTCGCTACCGGCAAGAACGATCAATTGACGCAAGATTCAGGAAACAACGAACGACCAACGTGGGCGCCCGATGGGCGGCATCTGGCCTTTGAGTCGACGCGCAGCGGAACCGCACAGATATGCTCGATGCTCGCCGACGGGACGAAAGTCCGGCAGATCACACAGACGGGAAAGAATACAGGACCCGCCTGGTCCCAGTACATTGAACACTAATTCTAAAAGGAGGCTTCGTGGCAATGACTTTGTTTCGCAGAAAAGATGTTGTGCTACTACTCTTGATTGTCTCGGTGTTGATGGCGGCTTCGTGCAAGAAACGCGTGGCAGCGGTGACGCCTCCGCCGCCACCGCCAGTGGCGCCTTCCCCACCCGCTCCGGCGCCCGCAATTACGCTCCGTGCACAACCCGCCACGATCGAACGCGGACAATCCAGCACCCTGCAGTGGGAGGCGCGCAACGCGGCGACCGTTCAAATCGACCCGGAGGTCGGCCAGGTTGCGGTAACGGGCAATCGTCAGGTCAATCCGACATCGTCGGTAACCTACACCGCCAGAGCAACCGGTCCGGGCGGCACGGCAACCGACAATGCGCGCGTGACCGTGAATGTTCCTCCGCCCCCTCCGCCGCCAAGGCCTCCAGAGCCACCGAAAACGCCGGACAAGACCATTAGCCAGCTATTCCTTGAAAACGTCCACGAAATCTATTTCGACTACGACAAAGCCGACATTCGGCCGGATGAGGTTGCCAAACTCCAGAACAATGCCACGTGGTTGAAGCAGAATGCGAGCGTGCGCTTCACCCTCGAAGGCCACTGTGACGAGCGCGGCAGCGAGGAATACAACCTCGGTCTCGGCGACCGGCGCGCGAATGCCGTAAAGGAATTCTTGCTATCGCAGGGCCTGGCGGCATCGCGAATCAATACGGTCAGCTACGGCGAAGAACGGCCGGTGTGCCATGAACAAAACGAAGAGTGCTATATGAGAAATCGCCGGGCGGCGTTTACGATGAACCCATAACTCCGTTCCGGATAGTGAGGGAGTAGACCTTGAACATGCGAATGAAACTATTTGCGGCTGCTTTGCTGATCGTTGTTATGGCCGGGCCGGCCTATCCACAGAGAAAAGAGACCCTGCAGCTCCAGGCCGACATGATCGATCTCAAAAATCGGGTGAACGAACTGCAAACCAGCGTCGATCGAAACGACGCAGCCCTGAAGAGCCTCGTGGAGAAAATGTCCGACCAGGTGAACAGCCTGGCCGGCGGGATCCAGAAAATCACTCAGGCTGTGGATACGGTGAAGACGCAGGGCGATAAGTCCTCAAGCGAGCTTCGTGTGATTTTGACCCAGCTCAACACCAGCGTGAACGACCTCCAGGAAGGACTGTCCGCCGTTCGGTCACAGATTGGCTCGGTCTCACAACAGGTCAGGGAAATGAAAACAACGGACACACCGTTGGCTGGCCCGAATGACATCTGGCGCAGTGCGGTAGTGGATGTCCTGACTGGCAACTACGACCTCGCTATCGGCGGTTATAAGGAGTTCCTCTCCAAATATCCGAATGATCCGCGTGCGGCCGAAGCTCAACTTTCGATCGCTGATGCACTGTTCAGTCAGAAGAAGTACGAACAGGCTCTAACGGACTACGATTTGTTCTTGCAGAAGTACCCGGGACACGATAAAAGTAGTGCTGCCCTTTTGAAGAAAGGCCTCGCCCTCGCCGAACAGAATCAACCGCAGCTTGCAATCGCCGCATTGCAACAAGTTGTGAAAGAGTTTCCGAAAACCAGTGAAGCTGAAGCCGCACAATCGAAGATCAAAGAGCTGCAACCGGGCCAACGCCGTCCGCGTTAGGGTGAAGGCTGTTTACAGGAGCCGACATGGCAAAGTCCGTTAACAAAGTGATTCTCGTCGGAAGACTCGGCCGCGATCCGGAACTCAAGTACACCGCAAGCGGGACACCCTTCTGCCGGTTCTCCATGGCTACCGACGATGTCTGGAACGATAAAGCATCCGGCGAACGTCAAGAACGCACCGAATGGCATAACATCGTGGCGTGGGATCGACTGGCCGAGATCTGTAATCAGTATCTGACCAAAGGCCGCCTCGTCTACATCGAAGGCAGTCTCCAAACCCGCGAGTGGGACGACCAGGAAGGCAACAAGCGCAAGACTACGGAAATTCGGGCGCGCGATATGGTTTTGCTGGGTAGTCCGGGAGAAAGCACCGGAGGGGGGCAACGGCGGGCAACCGCGGCTGAAGCACCGGCAAGCGCTGCCGGAACCGCTGCGTCGACGAGCACGATCACGGACGACGATATTCCGTTTTAGCAACGAATGGGGAAATTCGGGACAGACACCGAATTCTTGAAAGTACAGAATTCGGTGTCTGTCCCGAATTTCCCCACTATTCCCCGACGAACTGGACTGTCAGCTTGCGCTCTCTCGGTCCATCCATTTCAGCCAAAATCACACTCTGAAACTGACCTAAAACCAATTCGCCCGCACATACCGGCAACATCACGCTGTTATTGAAGAGCAAGCTGCGAAGGTGCGACACGGCGTTCCGGCGATCGCAATCGGAGAATTCGGGAGAGTTGTGTTTGTAGGGTAGCTCGTCTTCCACGATCCGGCCCAGAAAAGAGCGGATATCATCTAGCAGCGCATTCTGGAATTCACTGATGACAAGCGCCGCCGTGGTGTGCTGTGAAAAAAGTCCGATGAATCCGTTCTTCATCCCGGAGCTGTTCACAAACTCCTTGACTCGAGAAGTGATGTTGATGAGCTGCTGCTTTTCTTCCGTCTTTAGTGACAATGTTTCTAACTTTGTTCTCATGATTCCCGTGTGGCCCGAATGAGTGCTTCCATGTGGTCCAGATACGTTTCCAACGCCTTTCGGCCAGCAGCGGTCAACCGGTACTCGGTCTTTGGAACGCGGCCTTCGAAATATTTTTCGCATGCAACGTACTGGCCTTCTTCCAGCTTTCGGGCATGAACACTGAGATTCCCGTCGGTTGTTTTAAGGAGTCCCTTCAGCTCATTGAAGGTCATCGTGTCATTCACTGCCAGTGCGCTTACAATGCCCAGCCGCACTGGTTCATGAATCAGGCGATCGAGATCCGCAGCTCTGCTCTGAGCCGGCCGCACACGCGCCGCTTGCGGCCTCGGATGTGCCTCCGCCTTGCTGTGCCTAGCCACCATACCTCCTTGCGATGACAATTCCGAATGCGATATGCAGCAATCCAAAGCCTGCGGCCATAAACCAATTCGCCCAACCCAGAGGGCCGAAGAGCGCAGCTGTTCCTATTGCCATGAACGAGACACCCATAATGGGTACGACCTTCACCGAAAATGCCCCGCCCGTCACCACGGCCACACCGTAGAGAAGAAGCCAAACACCGGGCATCATGGCGAACAGGCCGTACCGGTAGAGCACCAGTGTCAGCACTGCACCCGCGATCATCGCCGGGCAGAGGCTGAGGGCGAATTTTCGGCCCGGTCCATACAGGATCGGCGCTTTGGCCGCTTTTCCTTTCTGAACCATCGCCCATCCACCAATCGCGAATGCCAAAAACGCCTCGCCAAGCCACGTCAGAAACCACAGGTCTTTGGAAGGCAATTGGCTCGAAATAAGCGAGGTCAGTAGCGCACTCACTCCCATCAGGACACCGCCCCAGCCCGGCACGGCGGTAAAGGATCCCGCGCGTTCCATGGTTTCGCGGATGTATTTCAGATTTTCAACTGCGCGCTGGTGGATGGATACAACCTTTGCCGGTTCCATACTGGCCAAGATAACGGGGCGTGGTCCTCGGTGTCAAGTACTTTGTAATACAAAGACGATTAGACCATGGGCGCTCTTTTGTGGAAGCCGACTCATCTCGTATTCTTCCGGGAACTAACGGTTGCTGATCCGAGCGTGTTGAAGTTATCCTGAGTCCGTTTTCAATTTTCTTTTCGAAGGATCTTTCATGCCAGATGTTCTGCGTGCCTTGGCAATTTCGGGTTCGATTCTAATCGGCGTGTTCATTATCGTCACGATTGTAGCGTTCGTGACGGTGAAACGGGGCGAAGCCGGTATGGCCGAAGATGCCCGGCACCACGGTCATTCCGCACACTGAAGAACTCAAAGCAGACCAAGCAATCGCGCCGGGTTCTGCTTAGACATCCGGTTTATTTCTTGCTCGGTAAGGCCTCTGGCGCGCAAGGCAACGAGGAACGCGGCGAAGCCGTCCGGTGGTAACGCATTCCCCTTTTGGCCAAGGTCTGATGAAAGGATGCAGAATTCCGGCCCGACTTTGCGGATCGCGTCCGCAAAACGATCCATTCGGGCCGCGGCGTCGGCAGTGGCCAGAGAACCCCCGACAAACTCGATGAACGCTCCTTGTTTCACCGCCTCCTGCATCTGGGGAACATTCATGAGCACAGGCGCATTCATCGCGTGGGTGACGACCATGCGCGTCGCGCCCTGCCGGCGGCCCTCGCGAAGCAACATCAGAGCTTCCTCTGGGGCAACATGGCCTGTGGCGAGCACAAGTCCGTGCTTCGCGATCACCGATATGACTTGTTTCACTTCAGGCAATAGTTCGCCACTGCGCGCCACGCTGACGAATGGCCGATTCTCCTTCGAATAGCGCACCTGGTTCTCGGCGTCGAAGGTCGACATCCAGACGAAACGTCCCCATCCTCCCGAAACCTGCGTCATGTGCTCAACAGCCGCTGAGTTCATACCGCCAACGGTAAGGTTCAGGTCGATGCCGCCGAACACTTCCAGGCCCGGGACCTCCTTGCGCACAATGTAGGCCAGTCCGGCGGTTGGGTCGTAATGGTTCTTTAGCACGATCGCGCGCATTCCCCTCGCACGCGCGAGCTTCGCCACGTCGATTGCATCGATGGACCGCGGCCGGTCGTCGGGATCGCTGTGCACATGGATGTCGATGGCTCCCGCAAGCGCTCGAGCGGCATCATCTGGTCTGCCGCGTTGACCTGCTCCAGCTCCTCCAACGGTTGTCCACAGCGCGCCCAGTGCTATGAAGACCAACAGCACCAACTTAATCTGTTCCCTGGACTTGTATATAGGCATTTCGCATCGCTTTCTGTCTTGGCCGCCCCACGACTTCGGGCGATCGATCGCGTTTATTCGCCAAAAGCGCCCATGGCTCGGAATTTATTGTAGCGGCAGGCGAGCAAATCTTCGGAGGTTCTTCCGCAGAGTTCGCGTAACTGTCGTTCTAAAACGGCTGCAAGTTGTTTGGCCATACCAGCGGGATCGTTTTGGGCGCCGCCTTCCGGTTCCGGAATGATCTCGTCGATGAGTTGATATTTCTTTAGATCTTCGGGTGTGAGCTTCAAGGCTTCGGCTGCATCTGCGGCGTGTTTTTGATCGCGCCAGAGGATGGCAGAGCAGCTTTCCGGAGCGATGACGGAGTAGATCGAGCATTCCAGCATATTGACACGGTCGCCTACACCGATGGCCAGCGCGCCGCCGGAGCCACCTTCCCCCGTGATGGTCGCGATGATCGGTACGCGCAGCTGCGACATCTCGCGCAAATTGTGGGCAATCGCCTCGGCCTGTCCCCGTTCTTCTGCGTCGATGCCCGGGTATGCACCTGGCGTATCGATGAAAGTGAGAATGGGCCGGCCAAATTTTCCGATACAATTTTTGCTTCGTATCTCTTCCCTTTTGATGGCCTATGAGGCAGACGGGCATGTTTCCCAGGAGACCGAAACCGCCGACGATGGCAGCATCGTCACCAAAGTTGCGGTCGCCGTGGATTTCGATGAAGTCGTGAGCTATATGCTCGATGTAATCGAGGAAGTAAGGGCGCTGAGGATGACGCGCAAGCTGTACCTTCTGGTACGCCGAAAGATGTTCCATAGAAAATAAGTACGCGGCCGCTAAGAAAGGCGAACCGTGTCACGTCCACAAATGCGTTCCACGGATTCCACAAATTCGCGGTCCGGCGAGATCTTCACGTAAGAATTCGGTCGAACCAGAGCTGTAAACCGGCCCGGAAATTCTAGCTCAAAGATTACCTCGGCCGACCCTCTTTTTTCATCCATTATAGGCTGGAGTCTTTCAGCGACGTCGGCCGGGGCGCTGGTCGTGTCGATACGGATCGTGACCGTGCGGCTCAAGATTTCCCTCACGCGCTCGACCGGAAACACGTCCGTCGCGAGAATCTTGCTCGCGGATTCATCGTTATCGAGTTTGCCGCGGACGAAGATCGGGGCATCGGTATCCAGGAACTTCTGCACTTTTGCGTAAGTATCCGGGAAGATCAGAACCTCGACGATACCCTCCCAATCCTCGAGCAGCACAACACCCATAAGCTCACCTTTCTTTGTGCGCATAGTGCGCAGCGCGGAAACGAGACCGCCGATCGAGACATCAAACCCTGATGGCTTTTCTGCCAACAATCCGGTTGTGGCGTTTCCATACGTCTTCACTTCGTCGGCGTACTTTCGAAGAGGGTGACCCGTGATGTAGAAGCCCAAGGTCTCCTTCTCATGCCTGAGCTTCAATCCTTCGGACCATGGATCCGCCGGATCCATAACGTTGTTGTCATTCCCCGCGCCGAACGTCGCACCGAACAGACCTCCTTGTCCTACTTCCCTCTCCCGCTGTTTCCGCTGTCCCCACTCCATTGCGCGATCGATATTGGCATATAGCAACGCCCGATCCGCACTCACGCTGTCAAACGCCCCGGCTTTAATCAGACTCTCAACGACTCGCTTATTGACGGTACGTAAATCCACTCTCTCGCAAAAATCAAAAAGCGACTTGAATGGTTTGGTCGCCACGATCGACGTAATGGCTGCCTCCCCGACGTTCTTGATTGCAGCGAGACCAAATCGAATTCCAGTCTTGGAAGGCGTGAAATCGACATCACTCGAGTTGATATCCGGCGGAAGGATGGCAATTCCCATTTCCCGGCATTCGTTGATGTACTTCACAACCTTTTCCTGGTTCCCGCGTTCACTTGTCAGAATGGCAGCCATGAAATATTCAGGATGTCGCGCCTTAAGGTAGCCCGTCCGATAGGCGAGCACCGCATAAGCTGCCGAATGCGACTTATTGAACCCATACCCGGCGAACTGCTCCATCAGGTCGAAGATTCGCGTGATCTTTTTCTCGTCTTTGAAGCTTTTGGCTCTGGCGCCGCTGAGAAACTTGTCGCGTTGGGCCGCCATCTCTTCAGATTTCTTCTTGCCCATGGCGCGGCGCAGCAGATCCGCTTCACCGAGTGAATAACCGGCGACGATGTTGGCAATCTGCATCACCTGCTCCTGATACACGATCACGCCGTAGGTTTCTTCAAGGACGGACTTCAGCTCCGGCAGTTCGTACTCGATCTTCTTTACGCCATGTTTGCGTTTGATGAAGTCGTCGATCATCCCGCCGCCGATAGGGCCCGGGCGATAGAGCGCATTGAGTGCCGTGAGATGCTCGATGCTGGAAGGTTTGAATTTCCGCAAGATATCTTTCATGCCGGAGCTTTCAAACTGGAACACGCCAGCCGTGAGCCCCGCACAAAAGAGCTCATACGTCTTTGCGTCATCCAGCGGGAGGTTATCCATATCCAGCTCGAGTCCTTCGTGCTGTTTCAGCATCTTCAACGTGTCTTCGATGATCGTGAGCGTCGTGAGGGCGAGAAAATCCATTTTCAGCAGGCCGATCTTTTCGACATCGGTCATCGGATACATTGTCGTGATTTCATCTTTGTTCGACTTGTATAGCGGAACGAATTCGGTGAGCGGCTGGGGTGAAATCACGACACCTGCGGCGTGCGTTGAAGCGTGACGCGCCAGACCTTCGAGACGCTTGGCCACATCGAGCAACTCCTTGACTCGAGCATCATTCTGAACCAGGTTTTTGAGATCCGGATTCTGATCCAGCGCTTTATCGAGCGTGATATGCAATTCCGCGGGCACCATCTTGGCGATCTTGTCCACTTCCGCATAGGTCATTTCCATCCCGCGGCCCGTGTCGCGAATGACTCCGCGCGCCGCCATCGTGCCGAAGGTAATGATCTGCGAAACGTTCTCGCGCCCGTACTTTTTCGTGACGTAGTCGATCACCTCAGCACGGCGGTTCATGCAAAAGTCGATATCGATGTCGGGCAACGTCACGCGTTCGGGATTGAGGAAACGCTCAAACAGCAAGCCGTACTGAAGGGGATCAAGATCCGTGATCCGCATGCAATAGGACACGAGGCTGCCGGCGGCCGAACCGCGGCCCGGACCGACAGGGATTTCGTTCTGACGGGCATAGTGAATGAGATCCCAGACAATGAGGAAGTATCCCGAATATTTCATGCCTTGAATGATGCGCACCTCTTCTTCGAGCCGCTGCTCATAAGCGGCGATCGAATACTTCAACACTCCGCGGTCAGACAATGCCGTCAGGTATCGCAGGCGCTCTTGAAAACCGTCGCGAACAACCTTCGCAAAATAGGTATCGATCGTAAAGCTCGGTGGAACAACGAACTCAGGGAATGGGTTTTTCACTTGCTGCAGCTTGAGATTGCACCGCTCGGCGATCTCGACGGTCTGATCCAGAAGAATCGGGATTTCACCAAAAACACGATCCATCTCCTCGCGGGTCTTGAAATAAAACTGGTCCGTGTAGAACTTCATCCGATTTGGATCGTTGACGGTTTTGCCCGTCTGAATGCACAAGAGAATGTCATGCGCGCGGCAATCATCTTTGTGCATATAGTGGCAGTCGTTGGTAGCAGCCGCCCGGATGCCCGTGCGCTCGGAAATGCGCAGCATGTCGGGAATGATCTTGCGTTGCTTTTCGAGGCCGTGATCATGGATCTCGAGAAAGAATCGGCCTTTGCCGAAGATATCCTGATATTCGGCAGCAGACTTCTCGGCCAATTCGATGCGGCGCCTCATAAAATCCGATCGCTCCGAAAAGATTTCCATGATCCGTAACGGCTACGGCCGGCATTTTGTAACGCGCCGCAGTTTGCGCAAGCACGTCGTGATCGCAGGCGCCGTCTAGAAGACTGAAGCCGGAGTGGAGATGGAGATGGACGAAGGTTGACATACAAAAGTAATTTCGGATTTCGGATTGCGGATTTAGGGGACCAGCTTGAATCGAGGGGGTTCCCCAAATCCGAAATCCGCAATCCGCAATCCGACATTTCCCCCTATTCCCATTCAATCGTGGCCGGCGGTTTGGACGTGATGTCGTAGACGACGCGGTTGATTCCCTTTACCTCATTAACAATGCGATTCGAGATCACGGCCATCACATCGTAAGGCAGGCGGACCCAATCAGCCGTCATGCCGTCGGTGCTGTGCACGGCGCGTATCGCCAGCGTGTGCTCGTAGGTGCGTATGTCACCCATCACGCCAACGCTCCGAACGGGGAGCAGCACACCGAACGATTGCCAAATCTGACGGTACAGCCCAGCCCTCTTTATCTCAGAGACAAGAATGTCGTCAGCTTCCTGAAGGATGCGGACACCTTCCTTCGTGATCTCACCCATGATCCGCACCGCAAGACCGGGGCCGGGAAATGGCTGGCGCCAGACCATGTCTTCCGGAAGACCGAGCTCGAGTCCAACACGCCGAACTTCATCTTTGAACAACTCGCGCAATGGCTCGACCAGCTTCAGATGCATCCGTTCCGGCAAGCCGCCGACATTATGATGCGACTTGATGGTCTGGGAAGGCCCTTTAAGCGAAACCGATTCGATGACATCCGGATAAAGCGTGCCTTGCACAAGATAGTCGACGGATCCGATACGCAGAGCTTCTTCCTCAAAAACTCGAATGAACTCGTTTCCGATAAGCTTCCGTTTCTTCTCAGGATCGCTCACACCGGCCATAACGTTGAGAAAACGATCGGAGGCATCGACACCACGCACGTTCAGATGCAAGTTTGTCTGAAGCATCGATAAGACTTTCTCATACTCGTTCTTCCGCAGCAGCCCGGTGTTGACGAAAACGCCGACCAGGCGATCGCCAATCGCACGCGAGACCAGCGTGGCCGCAACGGTGGAGTCGACGCCGCCGCTGATGGCACAAAGAGCGCGTCCATTGCCGACAAGTTTGCGGACCCGATCGATAGCGCTTTCGATCAAGGAGCCGACGGTCCAATCTCCATGGCATCGGCACACTTCAAAAACAAATCGCCGTAGCAGCGCCTCACCGTTTTCCGTGTGAGTGACTTCCGGATGAAACTGGACACAGAACACCTTACGTTCCACATTCTCCATCGCTGCAATTGTGGTTTCTGTGCGCGCCGTGATCTCAAAACCCTGCGGCGGTTCGAGAATGCGGTCGCCGTGACTCATCCACACTCGGCGTATACCATCGAGCAGGCGCGACGGTTTCACCGCTTGAATCTCGCGCGATCCGTACTCCCGGCGCGCGGCAGGTTCAACCTTCCCACCGAGTTCCTTTGCTATTAGTTGCATGCCGCAGCAGCCACCGAGAACGGGAATGCCCAGGTGAAACAAACGTGGATCAACAGCCGGAGCCCCCTTCTCATAAACCGAGTCCGGGCCACCCGAAAGAATGATGCCCTTCGGCTTCTGCTGCTCGATCGCCGCGAGCGGCGTGTTGAACGGCAAAATTTCCGAATACACGTTCGTTTCACGAATCCTGCGGCCGATCAGTTGTGTGTATTGGGAACCAAAATCAAGAATGAGGATCTTTTCAAACATCAATGACATTGCGTCTCATTATACCAACGGTAGAGAACCTCACGAGGAGGAGATAACTGTGAAAAACACTGAGTATAAACATCACGAGAACCAACATGGCGAGCATCATGATCGCCTCCGTCGCGCGCGCCACATGGAGAAATCCAGCAACGACTGCGCTTAGCAGCGACGCACCGATCAACGATTCAAACAACACTAAAGTTCCTATCAGACCGGTGACCCGGATCAGGTCCGTCCCGAGCAGGTCCAACGCGTCGCTTCGCAAAAGCGTTTCGAAAACCGTCAGCAAAAAAGCCAGAGCGGCGAAGATCACCAAACCGGCGACTGCGATGCCGCGAGTCTCGAGCCACAGCGCGGACCATTCGGCAAGTGGGATGGTGGGATATCGGACAAACGCGATGAGGATAAGTAGCAACGCAGCCGTGCCCAGGACCATTGATTTGAGGACGCTGGAGCCTATAAAAACCTTGAACGCGCATGTAGTCGCGGGCTTGACCCCGCGTTCTCCTCCAGGCTTTGAACGCGGGCTCAGGCCCGCGACTACATGCCCATTCAAAACACTGCGCACAATTCGCCGGCGGAAGAAGGCTTCGAGACTGAACCACACCAACGCGGAAAAGCAGAGTATCGAAAGGAAGGCTGCGAGAAACTCTCCCGCATGTGCATTCCAGAACTGTCGCAGCGCCGTTGCGGCAAGCCATGCGTTAACCGCGGGGATATCCGTGCTCTGCCACTCGATAGACTGCAGCTGCCAGCCGAACCAGCCAAAGACGAGAAAGAGCGCGGCCACCGTCACAGCCAGCCATATTGCTTTCCAGAGGATATCGACAAGAATCAAACCAAGCCGACGATGCGCCAGCGCGAAACCCTCACGCAGCATCTGTTCAAGAATCATGTATCGAATGCAGGCGCCAGCATGATGTGCTCGGCCGTACGGATGGCATTGGCGGCGGCAATACGCAAATTATCCGCGACAAGCCACAGCGAGTATGCCCCTGGATGATTCCCACCATGGCGGACGCGGCCCAGGTGGATCGTATCCGTCCCAACAACTCCGACGGGCGACGGGCCATCGGCGGCGGCCGGGACGGTCACGCTCCCGTCACCACGATCGAATTGCGCGGTGACTTCCTCCACTGCGGGGGTCCCAAGCAGTTGAACAAAGACTGAAAAGGCGTGCGAATGGAACACAGGCGCCTGGACAGCAGTGATCACAGGTTTCGGAAAGGTCTTTCCGAGGATTCCCTCCAGATGTTCCATTACTCGATTTTCCGTCCGCTCCGATGCTTCCCTTTCCGGCAGAATGTTAAAAGCAAGCTGACCATTGAATACTTTGTTTTCGATCTGCTGGAAATTCAGAAGATTGACCGTTTGCTCCTGAAGCTCATCCACACCCGCGTTACCCCGTTCGGATGCTGGCTCCAAAACAGTCACTGCAGCGGACTCCACACCGAACCGGTTGTGCAAGCTCGATAGAACTCGAGCGATAACAATGGCGGCGGGATGAGGATTCACGAAGTAGCCTTTGGATCGAAGCACACGAGGATCCGAGATGCCTTGTAAGTACACGGTTCCTTCAGAGCCTGCTTGCGTGAGATCAATCGTGAGCTCCGGAAATGTTGCACCGCTGGCCACATAGGAGTGCATGATCTCCGGACTGCACGTGAAAAACGCGATGTCGATATCGACGAAAGACTCGGGCGAAATGACCTGCGTGATTTGAATCTCACCGGCAAACTCTTGAAGCAGCCCGGCGTACTCCTCGGTTTCGAACAGAGCGAGCCTTCCCATCGGAAAGCCGCCGTCTTCCAACATTTCGCGCAGCTCTTTTCCCAAGAGAGACGTCGATCCGACGATCGCTATGTTTGGAGATTTGCGAAGACGTTCCCGGTTCATGGCGTATAGAAATTCTAACTTTTGATATTACCATGCGCAGGCTCGGAAGGCTCGACACGGGATGGGAGAGACCGGCGCAGGACCTGTGCAAATCGGGAACTAAATGACACCAGCTTTGCGATCAGTCCAGAGCTGACGTATATCGTGGCCAGGGCGAGAAGCATGACTTCAGAATAAAAAATAATGAGTCCTAGCAGCATCGCAGTGATGAAGAGCGCGCGTCGTGGCCGAGGCTTCCTCACATCGAACTCTTTGAAGCTTTGGTAGCGCACCGTGCTAATCATCAAGAAGGAAACGAATAGTATGAGCAGACACCAGAGCAAGGCCGATCCAACAAGCAGAATTGGTTGCTTGAAGAAATGCACGACCGACGCAATCATTGCGGCACCCATCGGAATTGGCAGACCCACAAAATATCGCTTCGAACCCGCATCCGGCGGTTTCTTGGTTTGAATATTGAAACGCGCCAGCCGCAGGGCGCCACAGACAACAAAGGCAAAGGTCGCAAGCCAACCGAGTTGATGGACGTGCTTCGCAATGTCCGCCTCGATGCCGGCAATCGAATTCAAACCCCAGCTAAAAGCAAGTATGGCCGGCGCAATTCCGAAGGTCAGCACGTCCGCAATCGAGTCGAGCTGGACACCGAAGTCACTGGACGTCTTTGTCAGGCGCGCGATACGGCCGTCCAGAGCATCCAACACGATACCCACCCCGATAGCGATCGCTGCGTTATCATAGTTGCCCCGAAGTGTGGAGATGGCCGAGTAATATCCGCAAAAGATATTCCCCACTGTGAACAGGCTCGGAACTATAGAGAGGCTACTCTGAATCCGTGCCCGATCCCGAATCCGTCTCCGTTGTCGTCGTTCTGTCATAAAGACCCTTTGATAATACCAATCGGGCTGGCTCCACCGCGCACGCGCGCACCTTTCTCCACCGTGGCTTCGGTTCCGGCCGGGAAAAGTACATCGACACGAGAGCCGAACCGGATCAAGCCGACCAGTTCACCTTTGTCGACAAAGTCCCCAACCCTCTTCCAGCAAACAATACGCCGAGCGACCAGGCCGGCAATTTGCGTAAACACCAGCTTCACGTTCCCCTGCCCGATCATAATGATGTTGCGCTCATTTTCAATACTGGCCGCGTGATTAAAGGCTGCCCTGAATTTTCCGCGCCTGTAATCGATCGCCTCGACGCGGCCGCGCATCGGACTGCGGTTTACGTGAACATCAAAAATCGAAAGAAAAATGCTGAGCTTGGTGACGTTGCCAACGCGTTCCACGTTCACCACGCGTCCATCTGCCGGCGACACTATAACGCGAGGATCCGCCGGTATCTTCCGTTTCGGATTCCGGAAGAAGAATGCCACAAAAGCAGTAAGCAGCAGCAGGAAAATCCCGGCGGCCGCCCAGCGGAGCCAGAAGGCCGCTGCCATCGCTGTCAAAAGGGGAAGCAGAAACTTAAAAGCGTCTCTGATAATCATGAACTAATGATGAAGGAGGCGGCGGGAGGCGATTTCGAATTGCGAATTTGCGTCCCTCCCAAAATTCGCAATTCGCAATTCGCAATTCGAAATCCCGATCTACGTATGCTGATGACTTAATTCGACCCGGAACTTTTGAATCATGGAGTTCATCTGGTCTTTCAAGTGGAGCTTCTTCTTTTTAAGCGTGATTTCCTCGAGGCGATCCTGATCCGTCATATGGTGACGGTTCTGGATCTCCGCGAGTTTACCTTCATATTGTTTGTGTTCTTCAACCAGACGGCGAAACTCTGGATTCGCGGATATCAAGCGTTCCTTGATCTCCTCCTCCTTCATCATCGCGTTCCTCCTCTTAGAATGGAAATTCCCCGATCTAAGGCCACCGTAACACACGCTTTGACGCCAGTTCAATCTGAAATATCCAGTTCCATGACATAGGCATCTTCCACGGGATTCGAGTAGTAATTCCTCCGCTCCCCTGCGATTCGAAAGTCGAATCCGAGATAGAAATTGATTGCCGGATTGTTGGATTTCCGGACCTCCAGAACGACCTTTCGTGCGTGTCTGCGCCCCGACTCGTCGATCGCGGCTGCCATCAATTGCTTGCCGATGCCGGAGCGGGCAGTCCGGCTTTCGACAGCGATGTTGTAAATCTCTGAAATATCGGCAGCAATATGGAAGATCACAAATCCTACGATGTGAAGCCGCCCGTGCTCATCTTCGATTTCTGCGACAAAGCTAGACGTAAAACTGTCATCGTTCAGCAGGCGATAGTAGCTGTCGATCGACCAATGAGAGAGGTGGTGCCACGAACGCTCGATATCCACAATCCGGTCGACGTCCCCTTTGCGGACCTTACGAATTCGGACTTGCAATGCTTTCACGAGCAATCTCCGCGTCCGTTTTGCGCACGTAAAGAGGCTTCAACGGCCTGCAGTTGGGAGTGGCCACCAGTTCCGCGATCGTTGAGGCCAGATAGAGGTGCATCGAGTGGATGCGCCATTCCGGCCTTTCCTCGATCACCGATCGATACCGGACCGCTCCATCGCCGCAGAGAATCAGCGGTTGGCCAGGCAAACACGCGAACCACTCGGCGGGTTTTAGCACGACCGCGGGGTGTTCTTCAACAAGAGTATCTCCGGTCCTGCGGTAGAGGGCGCCGTAGACCTCGCCACGCCGGGCGTCGATAGTTGGAGCGATCAACGCATCGCGAATTCTGGTCTTCCAGGCCAGCGCTTCCAGCGTCGTCACACCGGCCCCACGACTGCAATGAGCCGCGGCAAAACCCTCGATTGCCGCCAGTCCCACCCGCAAACCAGTAAAGGAACCCGGACCGAGCGCCGCGGCAAAGATGTCGACATCCGAAAGTTGAAACGGCAGATATTCCAAAAGAAATCCAATGGAACGGAAAAGGCGGTCCGAGTGTTGGATCGAGGAGGCGAGTCGGATTTCGCCCAGGACCTCACCGCTGTCGACAACGCAAACGCTACCGCGTTCGGAACTCGTGTCGACCGCCAAAATGCGCATGCCTTATTATAAGAGTGGAGGAGAGCCTATGGAGAAAATAGGAATTCTGACGGGCGGTGGAGATTGCCCAGGATTGAATGCGGTGATTCGCGCTGTGGTTCGTCGCTCTCATGCTCTCGGTTACGGCATCCTGGGCATTAGAAATGGTTGGGCCGGTCTGATTCATGGTGACGTCGTACCGCTCACGGAATTCTCTATCGTGGGCATCCTTCCGCGAGGTGGCACTATTCTGGGAACATCCCGAACGAATCCGTTCAAACAGGTCGAACATGTGCAGAAGCTTAAGTCCAATTGGCAAAAGTATGGGTTGGATTATCTGGTCGTCGTGGGAGGCGAAGATACGCTCGGCGTGGCGCACAGGCTCTGTAAGCAGGAAGGTTATCCTATCGTTGGCGTGCCCAAGACAATCGACAACGACCTTGCAGGGACCGACTACACGTTCGGCTTCGATACCGCCGTGCAGATCGTCACGGAAGCTATTGACCGCTTGCACACGACCGCGGAATCCCACAAACGCGTGATGGTGGTGGAAGTCATGGGCCGGCATTCCGGCTGGATCGCCACGCATTCCGGCATGGCCGGCGGCGCGGATTGCATCCTTGTTCCGGAACGGAAGTTCAGCCTCGATGAAGTTTGCTCTCTGATCCGCAAACGGATCGATCGCGGACGGGAGTTTGCCATCGTCGTCGTCGCCGAGGGCGCTGCTCCTGATGAGAACCATCAACCAATAACGAAGGGGGGGCACGTCGATGAATTTGGTCACGTACAACTGGGCGGTGTTGGAGACTGGCTCGGCCGTCAGATCGAACAGAAGACCGGAATTGAAACCCGCGTAACCGTTCTTGGTCACGTACAGCGGGGCGGGACTCCAACTGCGTATGACCGGGTTCTGGCAACCCGCTTTGGTCTGAGAGCCATCGAGCTGATTCGAGAAAGACGCTTCGGTTATATGGCTTCGCTTCGTGGCACTGAAATCGTCGGAGTACCCATCGAGGAGGCGCTGCGTCAAAAGCTGCTCGACCCCAAAGTTTTTGATGACGCCTCCGTCTTTTTCGGTTAGAAGACCTTCTTCGTGTGGTGTACAGGAAGTTTTAGCCGCGAATTGCGCGGATTACGCGAATGGGCCGCACACCGTTGTTGCGGTTGATAATGCCGGGAATTCTGTGCAGCCCATTCGCGCAATTCGCGGCTAAACATGTTACACAAAGACAAACGAACAACATTCATGAGCGATCAAGACCTTACACCCATGATGCGGCAGTACCACGCCGTCAAGCAGGAGGCACCCGATGCCCTGCTCCTGTTTCGTCTGGGTGATTTTTATGAGCTGTTTTTCGAGGATGCCGTCACGGCGTCCCGCGAGCTCGAAATCACACTGACGGCCCGCCACAAGGACAGCGAAAACCCCGTACCGATGTGTGGTGTTCCTTATCACGCGGCCGATGGCTATATTGCCCGGCTACTGCGGAAGGGCTACAAGGTTGCGATTTGCGAACAGGTGGAAGCCCCTCAAAAAGGGGTGAAGCTCGTCAAACGCGAAGTCACTCGCGTGATCACCCCGGGAACGGTGACCGACACAAATGTCCTGGCGCCAGGCGAGAACAATTTTTTGCTGGCAATCAACGACCGCGACGATCAACTGGGATGTGCGCTGCTGGACATTTCGACCGGCGAGTTGCGCGCCTCCCAATTTGCGGGACTGGACCGATGGAATCGACTACTGCTGGACGTGGAGCATTTTTCTCCGCGCGAGGTGCTTTTTCCTGAAAAGCTCAAAGAATGCGTCGAGGCGTTGGACGGCATTGCCAGGACTCCCGTGGAAGACTGGCTCTTCGATGCTGATTACGCGTCTCGCGTTCTTCGTGAGCAGCTTAGCGCTGCAACGCTCGACGGCTTCGGCCTCCTCGGGAAGGGCGCGGCCGTGGGCGCCGCGGGAGCGTTGATTCATTACGTTCGCCAGACTCAAAAAACCAAGCTCGAACATATCATTGGACTGAGCTATTCCGAATCCGCGGACTACCTGGTACTGGATGCGGCGACGATCCGCAATTTGGAACTCTTCGAATCATCTAGCGGTGATTCCAGCGACACTTTGTTTGCGGTGATCAATCGAACCCGCACGGGTATGGGGGCGCGGCTGCTTCGGAACTGGTTGGTCCGGCCCTCCATCGATCCGAACGAAATTGAGTTGCGCCTCGATGCGGTCGGGGAGTTCGTGGCGTCTGCCATGCTGCTAGAGGAAACACGTACGTCGTTCGAGGGTATTTTCGATCTTGAACGCCTGTTGAGCAAGATCACGGTCGGTACGGCAAGTCCCCGCGAACTGACCTCCCTGCGCGGCTCCATCACGCGGCTGCCCGCGATGGCGTCGGTACTCGGGCGCCTGAAAGCTGCGCGTTTCGTTGAGCTCCGGACACGGCTCGATCTGCTCGAGGACCTGAACGACCTGCTGAAAAGGGCTTTAAGCGACGATCCGCCATTCGTCCTTGCTGACGGCGGCGTCATTCGCGAAGGGTATCACTCGGAGCTTGATGAACTCCGATCTCTATCCAAAAACAGCAAGACCTATCTCGCATCTCTGGAGGCGCGCGAGCGCGAACGAACCGGAATCAGCTCCCTGAAGGTACGCTTCAACAAAGTTTTCGGTTACTACATCGAGGTATCCAAGGCCAACTTACGTCTGGTTCCCAAAGACTACGACCGCAAGCAGACGCTCGTCGGGGCAGAGCGATTTGTCACGCCGGAATTGAAGGAGTACGAAGAAAAAATCCTCACGGCTGAAGAGAAGATCCTGGAGATTGAAAAGAACCTTTTTCAGGAAATGCGCAACCGTATCGCCGCAGAGTCGCGGCGCATCCGGCAAACGGCTGCCGTCATTGCCGAATTTGATGTGCTTGCCGGACTTGCCTCGACTGCACAGCGCTTCGGGTATTCGCGGCCACAAATCTCACCTGGCGACGAACTGGTCGTTCGAAAGGGCCGGCATCCCGTCATTGAAGCTCTGGCGGAAGAACATCGAGCCGATCGCTTCGTGCCCAATGACCTATTCATGAACGACTCGACCGATCAGATTCTCATCGTGACTGGACCGAACATGGGTGGCAAGTCCACCTTTCTCAGGCAAAATGCCCTGCTGATCATTTTGGCCCAGATGGGATCCTTTGTGCCTGCACAGTTGCTCCAATTCCCCGTCGTTGACCGCATCTTTACCAGGATTGGTGCTTCCGACAATCTCGCTCGCGGCCGATCCACGTTCATGGTTGAAATGACGGAGACGGCTATCATTCTGAACCTCGCTAGTCCCCGGAGCCTCATCATTCTGGATGAGATCGGTCGTGGCACTGCGACTTTTGACGGTCTCTCCATCGCCTGGGCCGTCATCGAACACATTCAGTCGCATATCCGAGCCAAGACCCTGTTCGCCACGCACTACCATGAATTAACTGAACTTGCGGACTTGTTGCCCGGTATCAAGAACTACCACGTCGCGGTGAAGGAGGCGCAAAACCGGATTGTCTTTCTGCGAACCGTCGAACCGGGAGCCGCCGACCGCAGCTACGGTATTGACGTGGCGAAACTTGCCGGAATTCCCGGGGGAGTGACGCACCGGGCCAGGGAAATCCTCAAAAAACATGAGGAAAACGAACACGAGTTGTCCGATAATCTCACCGTTCGAGCCAGACGCAAACCCAAGATAGTCGTCAACCAACTTTCGCTCTTCACCGCTCTCGAAGAGGAGCTACGGAATGCTCTGCGCGAATTGGATGTCGACAGCATGACCCCTTTGGAAGCGCTGAAACTTATCGCCGAACTGAAGAAGAAAGCGAGATAGGGATCTACAGCGTCCCCGTCACGCGCCACCTCTCCTTAGCTGGAGAGGAATATGGCCTCACTTTATGAGGGATGTTCGTCGCTTGACCTTGGAGGAAAAGGTCGGGCAACTCTTTATCCTGGGATTTCAAGGATACGAGCCCGATGAAGAGACACGGGCTTTGCTTGAAGTGGTGCGCCCCGGCGGCTTTCTTCTTTTCCAGCGAAATGTCGAGAGCTTCGATCAGATCTATCGCCTGACCAGCAGTCTGCGGGAGATGTTTCCGATTCCACCATTTGTCGCTATCGATCAGGAAGGTGGCCCCGTGGACCGGCTCAAACAAGTCTTCGCTCCAATGCCATCCATGCCTGAGCTTGCGGCCGGAGGTACGGCTCAATTGCGGCTCGGAGCCAGAATCATCGCCGCGCAACTGGAAGCCACTGGCTTCGATATCAATTTTGCGCCGGTTCTCGACCTCCGGCTTCCGGGATCGATCACTGAGGAGAGAAGCCTTTCACCAAACCCAGGAGAAGTTGCGCGCCTGGCAGGGGCGTTCGTTGAGGAACTAACGAAGCGCAACATCATTACATGCACGAAACACTTTCCCGGACTCGGTGGAGCGCAGGTCGATCCCCACTTTGCGCTGCCTCGAATCGAGCGGAACAAGCGACAGCTACAGAACGAAGACGCTGTGCCTTTTCTCGCTTTGTTTGATGATGCGGACATGATCATGGTCTCTCATGCCCACTACCCGGCCTTGGGAGACGAGAAACCCACGCCGGCTTCCGTGTCTTCACGCGCTGTCGATGTCTTTCTTCGAAAGAAACTCGGATACAAGGGCCTGATTGTCACGGATGACCTGACCATGGGGGCTGTGACGAGCGTTGGACTGACACCCGATCTATTCCTTCGGGCCTTCGAGGCAGGCAATGATCTGCTGCTCTTCTCTCAAACCACACCTCTCGTCGAGCGGGCCTTCAAAACCATCCTTCGCGCCGCCCGCGGAAGTACTGTGCTCGGGAGGCGCCTTGACGAATCGACGGAACGCATTCTCAGACTAAAGCACAGCATCGAATTTATTCCGTTGCGGTACCGATCCCACCTGAAAGCACGCATTACTCGACAGATCGAGAAGCTTCGAACCTCGCTAGTGGAAACCGCTGCGCGCGACGTCACGGTATAATGGGCTCCGGGGGACCGATTGATATCCCATTGGGAGCATGGATTCCCCTCCTCGTCGAGGAGGGGAATACCTTTCGCAACACGCTGGTTGCTTTTAATTCTGTTCACGGTTGACCTTCCGTCATGCACGGGCCAAACTTCGGCCGATCCGGGCGTTGTCACTATTGCCCTGGATCTCCCTCCCACGAATCTGGACCCGCGCATCGGAACGGATACGAGCTCCGAGCGGCTATCCCAACTCCTGTTCGTCTCGCTCGTTAAGAAGGACGAGCGGTCGGAGATCGAACCGGACTTGGCAACACGCTGGGAAATCCCCGACCCGCGAACATATGTTTTTCATCTTCGTCATGATGTGAAATTTCACGATGGCCGGGCGCTGACCGCAAAGGACGTTCTGTTTACATTCCGAAGCATACTTAACGGTTCCGTACGTACGGTCAAAAGCGGGCATCCTTACAATCTCATTGATTCGATCGAAGCGCCTGACGCCTACACCGTTGTTTTCCGGTTAAAGGAAGTGTTCGCGCCCTTTCTTTGGAATATGGCCCGCGGCGCCATCGGCATCATTCCGGAAGGATCGGGCGCGGACTTCAACCGCCATCCGGTCGGCGCCGGTCCGTTTGAGTTTGTGCGTTACTTGCAGGACGAGGAGGTGGTACTGAAGCGAAGCGAACTTTACTTTGGTGAGAAGCCGAGCATCTCTATTCTACGGTTCAAGATCATTCCTGAGGCCATTGTCTGTGCGCTGGAGCTGCGTAAGGGTACCGTCGATATCGCATTGAATGTGTTAACGCCGGATATGGTCGAAGTGCTAAGGCGCGACGATGACCTCAAGGTGATGCAAGCGGAAGGAACGCGTTACCAGTACGTCGCTTTCAACCTCGACGATCCGGTGTTTCGCGATATCCGGGTCCGCCAGGCCTTCGCTTATGGAATCGACCGAGAGAAGATCATCAAATATTTGTGGCGAGGTCAGGCGCAGCCTGCGGCAAATGTGATTCCTCCGAATAACTGGGCCTATGAATCCAGCGTCAAGATCTACCCTTACGATCCAGAGCGTGCTCGAGCGCTATTGAAGGATGCCGGCCATGAACATCTTTCGTTCACCTATCGTACTTCCTCCGACGACACGGGCAGGCTCATGGCCGCCATTCTTCAGCAACAACTGCGAGAGATCGGCGTGAGCATGGAAATCCGGTCAAACGAATTTGCGACGTTTTATGCGGACATCATCGCAGGTAACTTCCAAATGTACTCACTGCGGTGGATCGGCGGGAACAACGACCCGGATATCTTCAACCTGATCTTTCATTCCAAGATGGTCCCGAACAACGGCGCTAACCGAGGGCACTATTCCAACCCGCGGGTCGATCAACTGATCGAGCTATCTCGCCGCGAAATTGACCTCGAAAAGCGCCGGCAGGCCTACCACGAAATTCAGCGTATCACCGCCGAAGAACTGCCCTATATCAGCCTCTTCTACGCGGACAATGTCTGCGTCTATAACAAGCGCATCGATGGAATAAAACTCTACCCAGCCGGTGACTATGATTTTCTGACGGACGTCCGAATCAGCCCGGTGCCCTAGCGCTACAGGTCCATCCAACGGTAGGCTGAAAACAGGATAACTTCCCGGACGCTGTGCCAGAAACGCTGGGAAGAGGCGACTTCGATAGGACTATTCGGTGCGGGAGATGTGTAGGCAAGGATTCCGTTATCCTGACTTCCCTGCTCTGTGATGATATTTGCGACATCCACACCATGTTGAACAAGGTATTGTGTGCTTACGTGGGCTTCGGAGAAATTGGGGTCCGGGCCATAACTTCCCGTCGTGATGATCGCTTGGGAATATTGCTGCTTGTATAGCTCGTTGGCGTGATCGAGACGGGCTTTGAGGACAGGAGACGGCCGCCCGTTATATTGTGCTGCGCCGAGGACGACAATCGCGTCGGCCGGTTGCGCTTCATCGCGAACCGCCGAATCGCGAATCTGAAAATAGAGATAGGTCCAGTAGACTGCTAAGCTGACCAGCAGCGCAAACCCAACAAATGTTCCCCATTTGAAAACGCGAACGATCATGCCAAATGTCTCCGAATCCTTCCTTTGAAAAACTCATGGAGACCCAGAAATGAAATCGGACCCTCTCTAAGAAGTACAGGCGGATCCTCCGTCAGGTCAAGCAGCGTGGAGCCACCACGCCAGGACAGAGCACCCCCATCAATCAATGCGTCGACCGAGTCGCCCAGTTGCAGGCGAACTTCCTCCGCAGTGATGGCCGAAGCCACTCCACTGCGATTCGCGCTCGTGGCCGTTACCGGGTTTCCGAATCGCTCTACAAGTGTCGTCGCAAACGCAGCCACGGGCCAACGAACTCCGATGGTGTTCGTCCCCGCGGTCAGTTTCGATGGAATTGACGGTGCTGCCGACAAAATCACCGTCAAAGGTCCTGGCCAGAATTGCTTTGCAACGGAGTGGAATAAGGGATTTGGCTCCGTCACGGATTCAGCCATGGCCTCGGAGTTCACCAGCAATAGAATCGGTTTCGACTCCGCACGGCCCTTGATTTCGAAGATGCGCTCAACAGCGGCCTCGTTAAACGGGTCTCCCCCCAGACCATATGCGGTGTCCGTCGGATAGGCGATGATACATCCAGATCGGAGCAAAGACACGATCTCATCATAAGCCGCGTTCTGCAGGGTGTCCTCGTCAAAGACCTTCACGGCCGGATTGTACTACGGGGAGATGATCCATTTAGAGATCCCTTCACTCTGAACCTCAAGGAACCTCGGCTCCTGCAGGGCAACTCCAGCCGGATCGGTTTTGTAGTACAATGCGACTCAACATGCGGTCCCGTCCGCCGGCCCAGCGGCGTCCACCAATCAGGGCGCGGCTCACGCTGACGATGCAAATCGGCAAGCATAGTCGGAAGCTGATGGAGTTGCGGAAAGCGATTCGCAGCGGGGCGCTTACCAGTGACGGCCTCTTACCGATAGAGGGACCGATCCTTCTGGAGGAGGCCCATCGGAGTGGTCTGGAGATTGTCGATATCTTTGTCCGCACGGGACTAGCGCTTCCGGCGGTGTCGCCCGATGCTATCCACGACGTTCCTGCGGATATCTTCAAAACGATTCAGGATACGGAACACTCGCAGGGTGTCATTGCGACAGTCCGGCCGCGTCAGTTCACTCTCGGACATGTATTGACTGCGTCGCCTGCACTACTAGTGGTTCTGGTGCGGCTCCAGGATCCAGGCAATCTCGGCACGACCCTGCGGATCGGCGAGTCGTTTGGGGCAACCGGATGCATTGCGCTGCCCGGGACAGTCAGCTTCTACAACAGCAAAGTGGTGCGCGCAAGTGCGGGTAGCCTATTTCGGCTGCCACACGCTGCTGGAATGAACATTGATGAAATCGCGCGCGCCTTGCGATCTCGGAACATCGCAGTCGTCGGCACGTCTCCCGCCGCAACCACGACGATTGAGAAATGGGATTGGCGTCAACCCACAGCCGTGCTCGTTGGGAACGAGGGCAGCGGGTTGAGTTCCGAAGAACTCGCGTATTGTGATACGGTGCTCCGCATTCCGCACAAGACGACGGTGGAGTCCTTGAACTCCGCAATTGCGACGGCTGTCGTCCTGTACGAAGCCTTCAGGCAGAGAAGCTAAGATGAGCGGATCGCTTTTCGAAGAAAACGAGAAACCGAGTGGCCCGCCGCCGGATGCTCCGCTTGCGGACCGCATGCGGCCGCAGTCGCTGGACGAGATCGTTGGCCAGAGACACCTTCTCGATCCGGGCAAGCCGCTGCGGACGGCCATTGAGCGGGACCAGGTTCCATCAATGATCTTGTGGGGGCCTCCCGGTGTTGGAAAAACAACGCTGGCACGGATCATCGCCCGGATGACGAAGTCCTCCTTCATGCCATTCAGCGCCGTCCTGTCGGGTATCAAAGAAATCAAGGACATCATGGCCGCCGCGGAGAAAGCCCGGCACTTGGGGCGCCGCACCATTGTTTTTGTCGATGAGATCCACCGCTTCAATAAGGCACAGCAGGATGCGTTCCTGCCTCACGTGGAGCGCGGAAACATTACGCTGATTGGCGCCACGACCGAGAATCCTTCATTTGAGGTCATCTCGGCCTTGCTCTCTCGTACACGCGTCTTTGTATTGAATGCGCTTTCTGACGAAGACATCCTGGCGCTTCTCCGCCGGGCTGTCGCCCGAGAGAAATTCAATGTCGATGAAGAATCGATGAAAGCGATCGCAACCATCGCAAATGGTGATGCGCGAACGGCGCTGAACATCCTCGAGCTCGCCGTACAAGGCACAACGCCGGGAAAACCGATCACCAAAGATACCATCGAACAGGCAGCGCAACGAACGCTTCTGTACGACAAGACAGGTGAGGAGCATTACAACATCATCTCGGCCCTTCATAAGTCTCTTCGTAATTCCGACGCGGATGCCGCTCTCTACTGGCTTGCCCGCATGCTCGAAGCCGGCGAAGACCCGCTGTACGTAGCGCGGCGTCTGGTTCGTTTCGCTTCTGAAGATATCGGGCTTGCGGACCCTCGCGCTCTCCGTGTGGCTCTGGATGCGAAAGACGCCTTCAACTTCATCGGCCTGCCGGAAGGCAAACTGGCGCTTGCCCAGTGCGTCATCTATCTCGCCGCCGCCCCAAAATCGAATTCGGTCTACACGGCATACAATGCGGTCGTTAGTGACGTCGAAAACACGCGTAACGATCCCGTTCCCCTGCACATTCGCAACGCCCCAACCCGCTTGATGAAGAACCTCGGTTATGGCAAAGGCTACCAATACGCCCACAACCTCGACGACAAAGTCGCTGACATGGACTGCCTCCCGGACTCCCTCAAAGGCCGCAAGTACTATCACGGCCAGGAAATTGGCGAAGAAGCGGAAGTGAAGCGCCGCCTCGAAGAGGCTGCCAGGAAGAAAAGAACCAGGAAAGCAAACACGAGAGACATGAAGGATCGATAATTCCGCTTGAAACGCGAGTCGAGTCGATGTCGCTTAAAAGTAAATATGTGGTCTTGCAGGATGCAGCGGTCCATGATCACTTCGAGACTCGCCGAACGGGCATGGGCGGTGACTTTGAGTCGCATGCCGGGGCTGCTCTCGCCAGGGGTACGCTGCATTTTGAGCGGCGAATACGCCTCCATCCTGCTCCTGACCGGCGGCTTCTGCGCCGCGGCCCCGTTCGCGCTGATGGGTATTCGTGGCGGCCACGATTTTACTTTCCATATCGATCGGCGTGGTTCGAGAACAAAAAGTGAGCGCTGGCCAGGACGCTGACGATTTGTTGTCCATTACTTATGCCGGAGCCGCTGTGACTCTGGGCTTGGGCGCTTTAGAAATACTTCCCATTTTGAAATCGGGATTCGACTTCCACACGTTCCTGACACTTGTGGCCCCGTTCAGCGTTGCTTTGACGCTTGGCGGTTTCTTAATCCGGCTTATAGGCACGCACAAGCCCAAACCGCTGGAAGTCACAAGGCTTTGATTTTCAATTAGTTCAGAACTCCGGAGGTGGAGGAATTCTGAATGATTCCGAATCCAGCCGCGGAGCGGCGGCCGTAGCCACGGCTGGCCTGCAGGAACTTTTCGCGGATGTTTCAAAAGGCATACACACCTGCGGAAACTTTTTTCGGACGGCGAAAATGTTTCGCAGGTCTGCAGGAACTTTTTGCGGACGTCGCAAAAGGCATGCATGCCTGCGGAAACTTTTTTCGGACGGCGAAAATGTTTCGCAGGTCTGCAGGAACTTTTTGCGGACGTGCGGTCGTACCGGCAATCAGAGCCAAATACAAATTGCGATATCGTACATCGAAAGGAAAGTTAAGGAAAACATCTCGCGTGGAACTCGACTTTCGCGGCATTTACCGGTTGCGATTGGAGTTTGAACGCTTGGATGCAATCATCTGCCTGATACTTTTTGCCTTGACGTGGGTTGAAGTGGTTCGTCTTGAGGCAGTCTTCGGCGAGAGTTTCTTCGCAAGCGATGTGCGAGCTGCCTTCCGAACATATTTTCCCGTCTTAGCTGACCGATATGCCGTCGTTACCAGGGGTCGATCGAGGATCGCTTCAACGGCTCTGACCTCGCTTTTCTTCAAGTGTAGGTCCTTCACGATCTCAGCCGAGGTGGGAAAGCCAGGTGGAATGTTTATCTTCGGTCTCATGATGCTATTTTAGCACCGTGAGAAGTGGAGACATGCTTAGAAATCCGTGACTTTGCATTGAAGCAAAATGAGCAGACCGTGATTTTGAGCGTGCGTTCGCCAGCTTCAAGAAATGCGAGGGCAAGGGAAGCCGTCGTACTTCAGCCCGAAGATCCAGTCGTCCTCGGTCAAAGAGCCAAGCCCCTTCGACCTGCACTTTGTTGGTACTGTGGACGAAACTCGAATCGTTGTGTTTAGACACGAGGTCGTTGTCAGAACGTCTGAGCAACAATTACTCCCGAAAACGCCGTAGTGTAGAGTGATGCGTTACCGTGGCTAATCACTTGGCGACTTTCGAGGACCAATGTCGTTCCGGAAATCCAAACGGACCTGGTACCGAACTCGACAGGGGAAGATAGGACGAACAAAGCGTGGGGTAGGGGAAACGATGCCGCCGTCACTCTGTTCCGGATTGAAGGTTCCGGTGGAGTGCATTAAAGTCTGATACCGTGCGCGCGCCGCACACTACCGGGTGGATTCAAGAGAACAAATCGTTACGACTGCGAAGAATGAAGTGGGCGCGAATTTTGAAACCACTGTGATGCAGGCGGTGATTGAATGAATCTGAGACTGGCTGTCCGCAGCCTTTTCAAGAACCCGTTTGTCACGGTCATCGCGATTCTGTCGCTGGGGTTGGGCATCGGCGCTAACGCAGCGATCTTCTCACTGTTCGATCAGATTCTGCTGCGTAACTTGCCGGTACAGGAACCCGAAAGGCTCGTGAATCTTTCGTCACCGGGACCGCGCGAAGGCAACACCTCCTGCTTTTTCATTGGCGGCTGCGATTACGTGTTCACCTACCCGATGTTCCGCGACCTTCAGCGAGTACAGACCTCGTTTGCCGGCATCGCCGCGCACCGTTTCTACAACGCGAATTTGTCTTACGAAAAGCAGACCCAGAGCGGCCTCGCGCTCTGGGTGTCCGGCCGCTATTTCTCGGTGCTTGGCCTGCGACCGGCGCTGGGGCGATTAATTGAACCTTCGGACGAACAAGTTCTCGGCGAAGCACATGTCGTCGTCCTGTCTCACACCTACTGGCGGGCGCGATTCAATGAAAATCCGTCTGTTCTGAATCAGACGCTTATCGTCAATGGACAACCGATGACGATCGTCGGCGTTGCGCCGGAAGGTTTCAACGGTACAACGGTTGGGATAACGCCGAATGTCTTCGTGCCGATCACGATGCTCGGAGCCGGCTGGTCCGGCACCGGCCCCAATCCGTTAACGGACCGCCGCAACTATTCCCTCTATCTCTTCGCGCGCCTCAAGCCGGGCGTGTCGATTGATGAGGCGGCGGCCGCCATCAATGGGCCGTATCACAGCATCCTGAACGAGGTCGAAGCTCCGCTGCAAAGGATGAACGAACAGACACTGGCCAAATTCAAGGCGAGAACTCTGAAGCTCGAACCGGGCAAGCGGGGGCAAAGCGAATTGCACGAGCAAGCTCGCGTGCCGCTGACACTGCTCATTGGCATCACCGCCTTCGTCTTGCTGATCGCGTGCGCGAACATCGCGAATCTGTTGCTTGCGCGCGGCGCGATGCGCGCGGGCGAGATGGCTATTCGATTGTCAATCGGAGGCACACGCCGGCAGTTGATTGTGCAACTTCTAACCGAGTCGTGTCTTTTGGCAGCGCTTGGCGGCGCATTCAGTCTTCTCGTTGCGCGATGGACCCTGAATCTCATTGCATCGGTCATCCGGCCGGAATTGACGCCGGTTGAACTCGCCGGAATTCAGTATTCGCTCGATACTCCAGCAATGCTCTTCGCTGCCCTACTCACATTGGGAACAGGAATCCTGTTCGGCCTTTTTCCCGCGCTGAACAGTTCGCGCCCGGATCTGGTTTCCGCATTCAAGGGAAACTCGGGACAGTCCGGCGGCGCGCGCGCGGCAGCTCGTTTCCGGTGGTCACTGGCAACGGCGCAGATCGCGTTGTCGATGGCGTTGTTGATCCTTGCGGGGCTGTTCACGAAAAGCTCGTTTAATGCGAGCCACGCGGATCTGGGATTCCGGACAGAAAACCTCATCTCGTTTTCCGTGTCGCCACGTTTGAACGGCTACAGCCGGGAGCGAAGCGTGGCCTTGTACGAGCGGATTGAAGACGAATTGCGCGCTCTTCCAGGCGTTACTGGAGTCACTTCATCGAGTGTCGGACTGTTTGCCGGCGATAACACCGCCGCACTCTGGGAAACCCGCGTAAGGGTCCAGGGATTCCCATTCGGACTCGATGTCAATACCCACGCGCGATTCGCGAATGTGGGCGCGGATTACTTCCGTACTCTTGGAATACCGCTGATTTCCGGCCGCGAATTTACGCAATCCGACGCCGAGGGCGCGCCAAAAGTTACGATCGTGAATGAGAAGTTCGTCCAAAAATTCAATCTGGGCAACGACGTGATCGGGAAGAGGATCGCCACCTATGGAGCGCCTTTGGACACTGAAATCATCGGTGTCGCCCGCGACGCCAAATACAGCGAACTCCGCGTTGGAATACAACCCGAATTTTTCCTGCCTTACCGCCAACGCTTCGAATTTTCCGACGACAATTTTTATGTGAGGGCCGCGGGAAATCCCGCGCGGGTTCTCGCGGCAATTCCACCGCTGATCGCGCGAATCGATTCGAACGTGGCGGTTGATCGCCTGCGCGCAATGCCTGAACAGATTCAGGCGTACATCACCGTGAGTCGGGTGACCAGTACCCTGTCAGCCGCTTTTGCTGCGCTCGCGACGCTACTCGCGGCGATCGGCCTCTACGGAGTGCTCGCGTACACCGTTGCGCAGCGAACAAAAGAAATTGGCGTCCGCATGGCGCTCGGCGCTGACCCTTCGCGCGTGCGGTGCATGGTGTTGGGCCAGGTCGCATGGATGACCGTGATTGGCGGTATGATCGGGTTCGCCGCCGCGCTCGCTCTCGGTCGGTTCGGTGAATCGCTGCTCTTCCAATTGAATGCGCGCGACCCCTTGGTGCTGGGCGTGTCCGGCTTCCTCCTTGTACTGGTGGCTTTTGCCGCGGGTCTCATTCCCGCCCATCGCGCATCGCGCTTGGACCCACTGAACGCATTGCGTTACGAATGATGTCGCAATCAAATCGTTTCGCGGTGGGGCGGATTTGGATGTACACGTTGTCCTGAGCGCGGGGCTTGGTCGCTCCGCGGGCTTTCAAAAGTACCGAATAGGCGAGCATGGTCCCTCCCAATCCGCCTTCATTGCCCATTGGTACCGTAACTTTTGCCGCCAAATGCGACGATGCCGAGCATGAGAAATACTCGAAATTTCATCCCGACCTCCTTCGGTGACTGAGACCAAAGACATTCTCGGAGTAGTCGACTGCAAAGTCGAACGCTTTCTATCGCCGAAAGTGCGGGCCGCGGGTGGCAGTCCGAGAATGGCCGGACCGCTGGAAACCGTCAGGATTGAGGAGTGAGTGAACCATGACGGACCTTCCCACAGAAAAGGATGAACGGGCTCTGCGGCTTATCCGCTGAAGTGATGGCTAAAAATACTGCATATGGTCTTGAAGAATACAGCGGTCCATGACCACTTCGAGACCCGCCGAGCGGGCACGGGCGGCGGCTTCTTCGTGAATCACACCGAGCTGCATCCAGATGACGCGGGCGTTGCGTCGGATGGCCGCTTCGACAATGTCGGGAACGTATTCGGAGCGGCGGAAGATGTCGACGATTTCGAAAGCCTCAGGAATGTCATCAAGGGCGGGGTAGGCCCTCTCGCCGAGAACCTCGGTTTCGCTTGGATTGACCGGAATGATTCGATACCCGGCGCTTTGCATGTACCGCGACACAGAGAAGCTTGGGCGCCACGTATGGGAGGAAAGACCGACGACGGCAATGGTGCGATACGTTTCCAGGATTTCTTTGATGCTCACGAGACTTTATCCAGCGACTCCAGGAATTTCTCATTTTGCTCGCGTGTGCCAACGGACACGCGGATTGCTGTGGGCACGCCCCAGGCCGGCCGGACCATCACGCCCTGCTTCAACAGCGCCCGACACACGTCACGAGCGGGTTTTCCGAGATCCAAAAGAAGGAAGTTGGCGAAGGACGGGACGTACCTCACCCCGCGTCTGGACAGCTCGCGGTACAAGAACTCAAGCCCCTCGCGATTCATCTTCACGCTCTTTTCGACGTGTTCGTGATCGTGCCATGCCGCTAGTGCCGCGACCTGCGCCACGCTGCTCGTGTTGAAAGCCATGCGCACTTTGTACAACGTCTGAATGACGTCGCGGGTGCTGATGCCGTAGCCAATGCGAAGACCGGCCAAACCGTATGCCTTGGAGAAAGTTCGCAGGATCAGGACCGACTTGCCCGCTCGCACGTAATCCAAAGAGCTCGGATATTCCGGGTCATTCACATATTCGAAGTAGGCTTCATCCAGGATCACCAGCGCGTGGCCGGGAACTCGATTCATGAACGCGTCGAGTTCCCTGCGACGCACCATCGTTCCCGTCGGATTATTGGGATTCGCAATCACAATGAGACGGGTCTTCGGGGTGATCCGCCCAGCCATTGCCTCAAGGTCGAAGCCATAATCTTTCATGGGTGTCGGGATCAGGCGCATACCCGTTATCTCAGCGAGCTGGTAGTAAACGACGAACGATGCCTCCGCGGTCAGCACTTCCACATCCGGCCCGAACAGCGCGTGATAGGCCATCGCGAGAATGTCACTCGAACCCGAACTGACAATAATTTGATCCATGGAAATGTTGAAATCCGCGGCCAGCTTCTCGCGCAAGTAGTAGCCACTGTCATCTGGGTAAGGTGCGATGTTCTGTAGATATCCACGCACGGCTTCGACCGCTTTTGGAGATGGGCCGAAAGGATTCTCGTTCATACCGAGCTGAACGACTTTGATACCAAGCTCTCGCTCGACTTCCTCGGCAGGATTCTCGGACTTGTAGGGTGCTATCTGCTGGATATGTTTCGGCACTATCTCCAGAAAGCTCATATTTCAAGTCCTCCATCCATGGAAGGCGCTCATGCCATCCATGGGAGCGCCTAGTGGTGCGTTCTTGCCACAGCGTTGAACTCCCGCTTGAACTGGCTCACTTCCTGATCGGTGAGAAACCGCCACTGGCCAGGCCTAAGCTTTTCGTCTTCGAGAAATCCGATGCGGACGCGGCGTAGCTTTTCTACCGGATGGCCGATGAATTGAAACATTCGCCGGATCTGCTGATTCCGTCCCTGATGCAGCGTGACTTCGTACCACGGATTCTCCCCCCCTTTCCACAGTTTGATCTCGCACGAAGCGAGCCGCTCGTTCTCGACATAAGTCCCACGTCGAAGCCGCACGATATCACTTTCGGCCGGTTGGCCGGACACCTTGACAAGATAGACCTTTCGAATGACTCCAGCCTGTGTCATGAATTTCGTGAACTCGCCGTCATTGGTGAGGATGATCAAGCCTTCGGAACCGAAATCCAGGCGGCCGACCGGATAGACGCGTTCCTTGATCTCGTTCTTCACATAGTCTATGACAGTCGGGCGGTTCGCCGGATCGCTGGATGTGGACATCACGTTTTTCGGCTTGTTCAAGAGGAGGTAGACATGGCGCGGCGCAGCGCGCAGTTTTCTGCCGTCAACTTTGATGGTGTCTTCGTTCGAGTCGGCCTTGGTGCCCAGTTCGGTGATGACGTGGCCGTTCACGCTAACACGGCCTTGTTGAATCATCTCTTCGGCCTTTCGTCGAGACGTCACACCGGCATGGGCAAGAATCTTTTGGAGCCGCTCCTGCATGATTTGATTTAGCCACAAAAGTTGTAGCTTGTTGGCAATGTTTTTAGCCGCGAACCGGGCCGAGGCTAAGATTTGGCGCGAGCTATACCTCTTCGGCGATTACTTCTTCGGCAACGGCCTGGTTCTTGATGAGATCCTCGAACTCTTCCATGCTCGGGAGTTCGCTGAGGTCTTTCAGGCCGAAGTGAACGAGAAATTCTTTGGTGGTCTTGTAAAGGATGGGCCGTCCGAGAACTTCTTTGCGTCCGGCGGTAGTGATGAATTGCTTGTCCAGGAGCGTCTTGATGACGCTGGTGGCGTGGACCCCGCGAATCTCCTGGATCTCAGGAATCGTAACAGGTTGCCTGTACGCAATAACGGCAAGGGTCTCGAGCGCGGCCAGTGAAAGACGCGTGGGAGGAATTTGGCTTTTCAGAAATTGCTTCAGGATCTCGTGGTGTTCGGGTTTGGTGGAGAACCGAAAACCGTCGGCCACTTCCCGAATCTCGATTCCATGGTCGCTGGCCCGATACTGTTCGATCAATTCGTTTAGCTTCTGCTGGATTTCGATTCGATCCACATCCGGCAACACTTTATGGATAGCGTCCAGACTGACCGGCTCTTTGGCCAGATAGACAATGGCTTCAAGCAGGGTTGAAAGATTGGGATAGCTCATAATTCGCATTGGCTCGAGCCGTGATTTCGGCAAAAGGCTTCGACTGATACAGGTAAATAGCCTTGATCCGCGTCAGCTCCAGAAGCGCAAGAAAAGCAGTGATCAACGCGCGCCGCGATGTGATATGGGTCAAAATCTCGGTCAGCGTTACGCTTCCACGGGCCGCGGAAATATTTTCCAGGAGGAAACCCATCATTTGCTCAACGGAGAATTCTTCTCGTTCCACCTCCATCAACGGCC
>WNGH01000122.1_pt1 | contig 55900 bp, 57 predicted proteins | sample 5400631 | NCBI WGS metagenome assembly WNGH01 (sample SAMN13153373, study PRJNA577476) | soil metagenome | isolation source: 115 cm soil or saprolite under Garry oak tree replicate 1 | place: USA:California | collected 2016-06-15 | reverse complement strand
ACCCCACCAAGCTCGCACGCTTCTCCTCGCTCACGCTCTCCACTCCCAAAAATCGAGAGTAGACGCCTATTCAAGCGGGTCCACAAGCCCATGTCATAAGTCCATGGCCGTGAACGAGTTTTCGTGCTCCGGCCCTGCGCCGCGCCGGCGGTGGCTCGCGGCCAGGGCGATGCCGCTCGCGGCGATGACGGCGATGCCGGTCAGCGAGCGGCCGTCGGGCAGGTGGTCGAACAGCAGCCAGCCGAGCAGCGCCGCCCAGACCAACTGGGCATAGCTGAACGGCGAGAGAAACGATGCCGGCGCGAAGCGGAAGGCGCGCGTCAACAGCAGATGGCCGATGCCGCCGAGGACGCCGAGGAGCATCATCAGGGCGCCGTCGCGGATGTCGGGCAGCGGCCCGCCCCAGGCCCAGGGCAGCGTCGCGCTCAAGGCGGCGGTGCCGACCAGGGCGGTGAAGAAGAGCATCGTCAGGGTGTTCTCGGTGGGCGACAGCGCGCGGCTTTGCACTTGGTAGATGCCGTAGGCGGCGGCACCGGCCAGGGCGTAGGCTAGCCCCTCCGCAGGAATGCTGACGTCATCAGAGCCGAGGTGGGCGATCAGCACCACGCCGACCAGGCCGCCGAGGACGGCCAGCCAGCGGGCGGGACCAACGTGCTCGCCGAGCAGCGGCCCGGCGGCGAGTGCGACGAAGAGCGGTGCGACGAAGCTTAGCGCCGTCGTTTCGGCCAGCGGCATGATGCGGAAGGCCGCCATGAAGGCGATCGTCGTCACCGCCAGCATCAGGCCGCGCAGCGCCAGCGCCAGGGGACGGGCGGTGCGGACCAGGCGCAGACGCATCGATGGACCGAGCACCACCAGCATAATCACCAGATGGGTGGCGTAGCGGACCCAGGCCAGCAGCGGCACGGCGTAGGTCTGGGCGAGATGCTTGGCGGTGGCGTCGAGAAGCGCGAAACACGCCACCGCTGACAGCATCAGGACAATGGCATGATAGGGCCGTTGCCGCGGCGCCATCAAACGTCGGCGATCCAGCGGTTGATCAGCCGCCGCGCCGCCGCGATGGTCTCGCCGGCGGTCAAGCCGACCGGCCCGGCACCGCCGGCGACGGCGGCATCGGCGGCGGCGCCGTGCAGGTGGACGGCGCCGCCGAGCGCCGCGCCGGCTGGCCAGCCCTGGGCCAGCAGCGCGGCGACGAAGCCGGTGAGCACGTCGCCCTGTCCGGCGGCGGCCATCCCGGCATTGCCGCTGGCATTGATCGACCAGCCGCCTGCGGCCTCGACGACGATGCTGCCGCAGCCCTTCAGTACGACACTGGAATTGAAGCGCCGCGCCAGATCGCGCGCCGCGCGGAGCCGGTCGGCCTGGACCGCGGCGACATCGCTGCCGAGCAGGCGTGCCGCTTCGGCCGGATGCGGGGTGAGCACGGTCGGTGCGGCGCGGCGCGCGGCGCGCCCGGCGAGCACCGGATGGGCGGCCATCAGGTTGAGGCCGTCGGCATCGACGACCAAGGGTCGCTCGCAGTCGATGGCGCGGCGCAGCAGCGTCAGCGCCGCATCGCTCTGGCCGAGGCCCGGGCCGACGGCGAGAACCGTCGCCAGGTCGAACAGCTCCGCGGCCGGGCGCAGCATCAGTTCGGGCTGCGCGGCATCGACCGCGAGGCGTTCCAGCGTGCCGACATAAACGCGGCCGGCGCCGAGCCGCAGCGCCGCGCGACCGGCCAGCAGCGCCGCGCCGGCCATGCCCGGCGCGCCGCCGAGGATGGCGACGCTGCCGAACAGGCCCTTGTGGCTGTTCCTCGGCCGCGCCCGCAGCCAGGCGGCAAAGTCGGCCGGAGCCAAGAGGCGGCCGGCATCGTCGCCGGCACTGGCGTCGAGGCCCAGGCTGGCCACGGCGATCTCGCCGCAGTGGTCGGGACCGTCGCCGGTCAGCAATCCCGGCTTGAGGGCGATGAAACTCAGCGTGTGGCTGGCCCGCATCGCGCTGCCCAGCACCCGCCCCGTATCGGCGTCGAGGCCGGAGGGACAGTCGAGGGCCAGCACCGGCCCGCGGTAGGCGTTGATCCGCTCGACCAGCGCCGCATGGCGGCCTTCGAGGGGACGGGTCAGGCCGATGCCGAACAGGCCGTCGATGACGATGCCATAGTTGCCGGCCGGTACCTGGTCATGGCAGCAGCCGCCGGCGGCGAGCCAGGCGGCGTGCGCCGCGGCGGCGTCGGGCGGGAGACGCAGCGGCTCGCCGCTGAACACCAGCGTCGCTTCGATGCCCCGCGCCTTGAGCAGGCGGGCGCAGACCAGGGCGTCGCCGCCGTTGTTGCCGGGCCCGGCGAATATCAGCGGCGGGCCGCCAAGGCGCTTCTGCAGCCGCAGGGCGAAATCGGCGGCGGCCCGGCCGGCGCGCTCCATCAGCGCGAGGTCGGCATGGCCGCGCTCGAGGCTGCGCAGGGCGATGCGGGTCAGGATGGTTCGCGACATTGCTGCGTAAGTGGCAGACCGTTAGCGCTAAGGGCGTCGGCCTGGATCGGGTTGCCGGAAATTACTGATCGTCCTTGCCAAAAAAAGAAGGCCCGGATTTGCGGGCCTTGGTCGTTATGGGCTGCTTTAGACGGGCGCCAGGTCCAGCCGTCGCTCGATGCGCTCGAGGCGGTCGTTCTGGCGATCGAGGCGCTGTTGGATGGCGGCAATGTCTGCGTGCAGGTTGGCGACGCCACGTTCGACCAGGGTCAAGCGTTCCTCGATGGAACCGGTGCGGTAGGTCAGGACGTCGATCTTTTCGCTGAGTTTGGCAATGTCGCCTCGGATCGCGCGCAGGTGTTCGAGGATCAGGCTTTCGACGTTCTCGGTCATGGTGGGCCTCCGTGTGCGGCAGTCTAGCTGTTTTCGGTCGGTGCTGCAGCCGTGCGGTTTGCCGCGTGCAGGTCGGTCGGGAAGGCGTAGATGTTCCAGGCTTGGCCAGTCGTGCCCGGCGCGCAAGCCATTGTCTCGAGGAGCGCAGTGTTCCGCAGACTGAATGCGGCAGGAAGCTGTTGGAGCCGTCGGCCTTTGTCAAATGCCGGCGCCGTCGTGCCGCGCGACCGCCCGGCGCCCGGCCGCAGCCTGTGGCACCATAGCGTCGAGGAGGAGGCGCCATGAACCACGACGAATTGATCCGCGGCTTACGCCCCAGGATCGCCGCCATCCGCCGCGACATCCATGCCCACCCGGAACTGGCTTTCGCCGAACGCCGCACGTCGGATCTGGTCGCCGCCCATCTCGCCGCGCTCGGCATCGAAGTCCATCGCGGCCTGGCCGGCACCGGCGTCGTCGCCACGCTCCGCGCCGGCAGCGGCAGCCGGGCCATCGGCCTGCGCGCCGACATGGATGCGCTGCCGCTGGACGAATTGAACCAGTTCGCCCACCGCTCGACCCACGAGGGCCGCATGCATGCCTGCGGCCACGACGGCCATACGGCGATGCTGCTCGGTGCCGCCGAAGCCCTGGCGGCGACGCGGCGCTTCGACGGCACCGTGCACCTGATCTTCCAACCGGCCGAAGAGCACGAGGGCGGCGGCCGGGTGATGGTCGAGCAGGGCCTGTTCGAGCGCTTCCCGATGCAGATGGTATTCGGGCTGCATAATTGGCCGGGCATGCCGGCCGGTCATTTCGGCATCGCCGCGGGACCGGTGATGGCCGGCGCCGATCGTTTCGAGATCGTCCTCACCGGCCGCGGCGGCCACGCGGCGATGCCGCACCAGGCGGCCGACGTGGTGCTGGCCGGGGCGGCGCTGGTGCAGGCCGTGCAGTCGCTGGTCAGCCGCAATGTCGACCCGCTCGATGCCGCCGTGGTCAGCGTCACCCGTTTTGCCGCCGGCCATGCCGACAACGTCCTGCCCGAACAGGCCGTGCTCGGCGGCACGGTGCGCTGCTTCCGCGCCGACCTGCAGCAGCTCCTTCGCGACGGGCTGCAACGGCTCTGCGCCGGCATCGGCGCGGCGCACGGGGTGCGCGCCGAGCTCCGCTACGAGCCGGGCTACCCGCCGACCATCAATGCCGCCGCGGCCGCCGCACTGTGCGTTCGCGCCGCGCAGTCGCTGGTCGGGCCCGAGCGGGTCAGCACGGACCTCAAGCCGAGCATGGGCGCCGAGGATTTCGCCTATCTGGCCGGCGTCGTTCCCGGCTGCTACGTCTGGCTCGGCAACGGACCCGGCCTCGGCGGCTGCCTGCTGCACAGCCCGCATTACGATTTCAATGACGACATCATCGACATCGGCATTGCCTATTGGGTCAGGTTGGCCGAGTCGGTGTTGTGCTGAGCGATCGGCCCTAAGGAAATGAAGGACGCTTGCGCCAGGCGTTGCGCGGCATGGAGGGGGCGGGCAGGGGATGTGCGGCTGCCCGGAATCGGCAAGCCGGCGCGGGCCGATGCCGGATGCGGCGCGCGCACATGAGCGGACTCCGCGTTTCGGTCGGCTGGAACGGGCGCCGCGTCGATCACGTCCATGTCGTTTCCGCGCGCCCCGCCGCGCAGCCCTTGCTGGTCGGGCGGACGCCGGACCAGGCGATCGCCTGGATCCCGCGTCTCTTCAGTCTGTGCGGCAAGGCTCAGCAGGCTGCGGCCCGCCTGGCGCTGGCCGGGGCGCGCGGCGAGTCGGCCGAGGCGGATCCGGCGACGCTACGCGGCGTGCTCGCCGAGCAGGCCCAGGAGCATCTCTGGCGAGTGCTGCGCGACTGGCCGCGCTGTCTCGGCCTCCCGCCGCGGGATGCCGACTTCGCCGGCTGGTTCCGCCGCCTCGCGGCGGCGGACGAGCAGGCCGGGGCCGATCTGCTCGCCTACGTCGAAAAGGAAATTCTTGGCCGGCCCGTCGATCCATGGATGGCGCTGGGCTGCCGCGACGAGATTGCCGCCTGGGCCAAGTTCGGCTCTGGCGGGAATGCCCACGGCGGCCGACTCGCCGCGGCGCTGCTCGATGCCGATGGCGGAACCGGCGAGGCGCGATGCCTGCCGCTGCGACCGGATTTCGCGGCCTTCGAGGCGGTCGACTGGAGCGGCGAGTTTCCGCAGCGGCCGACCTGGGAGGGCGCGCCGGCGGAAACGGGGGCCTACGGACGCTGGCGGGCCCAGCCGATGGTTGCGGCCAGTGGCGACGGCCTCCTGGCACGGCTGCTGGCGCGGCTGCTCGACTTGGTGGTGACGGCGCGACGCCTGTCGCAGCCGGAGCCACAAGCGACTCTGGCGGAGGGCCGCGGCGTCGCGGACAACGTCGGCCTGGCCCGGATCGACACGGCGCGCGGCATGCTGCTGCACCGTGTCGAGATGGCCGGCGGGCGGGTGCATGGCTATGCGGTGGTGGCGCCGACCGAATGGAATTTTCATCCCCAGGGTGGATTCGCAGCGGCGGTGGCGCGATTGTCGGCGACGGGCGAAGACGAACTGCGTCGGCGGATCGGCTGTTGGCTGACGGCCTTCGATCCCTGCGTCGAATGGACCCTGGACGTGCGACGTACATGAAACGGCGATTTGCTTAGGAGCGGCTGGTCGTCGCGGTGCGGCGGCACACCCGAGTCGTCTCCGCGGGCGCGCGGCGTTACCGCTTTGCGCCGATGACATTTACATCACCGCGGCGGCTGCGGCATTGATCGCGCAGCGGGTTCCCGCAGCGATCGGACGCCGCGGCTGGAGCGATCTTTGCGGCCGCGGGCGGGTGGCGCGGCTAGAGCAGCACCAGCTCCCAGGTCACCAGGGTCAGCAGCATCATCGCCGCCCAGGCGACGAGACCCGCGGCGATGACCGAGGCGGCGAGCAGGCGCGAGTGCCCCTCGTCGTCGAGGTGGAACACCGCGTACACCCCCTGGTAGATCAACATGCCGGAGGCGAGCATGGCGGCCGCGATCGCCAGCGTCACGGCGATCAGGCCCGGCACGAACAGGAACAGCGGCGCCAGCCACAGCGGCGTCGGCGCCACCGCGGCCAGGGCGAACGCTTCATCGTACGCCGCCGTCGCTTCGGCGACGCGACCGATCCGCTGGATGACCGCGGCCATCAGCGGCACTGCGACGATTTCGGCGACGAACATCACGGCCGCGATCACCCATGCCTGCGTCATGGACACCTCGGTCAATGAGGTGTTCCGGTACGCCGACCAGGCATAGAACAGCATCGCCGGCGGGACGATCGACAGCGGCAGGACGTAGAACGAAAACATCTTCGCCACCGAGGGGTGGATCCGCATCATCCACGACCAGCCTTCGCCATGGGAAACCATCATTTTCGGAAAGCTCATCGGGTTCATCGCGCGCTCCTTTCTTGGCCGTTACAAACGACTTCGACCGATGAGCGGCGAAGGCGTTCGGCGACCGGGAACGAGACGGATGTCGGCGGCGGCGGCGGTCGACGCGCAGGCGGTGAGAGCACCGCCTGCCTACCGGCCGCGGCCGGGACTGGGCTACGTCACTTCGGCGGCGAGGCCGGGCGAACGGGCGTGAAGCTCTGGCGGATGAAGACGACCACCCGGCGGACGTCTTCCTTGTTCAGGACTCCCTCCCACGGTGCCATGGCCGTGCCGTGAATTCCGCGCACGATCGATTGCGTCAATGTCTGGTCGTCCTTGGAGTCCATCTCGATCGGCGAGGTGAAATTGCGCGGATGGGGACGAAGCTGCCGGCCGAGCGGTGTTTCGGCATTGCCTTGCTCGCCGTGGCAGCCGACGCAATAGCGGTGATAAATCTCCTTGCCGACGAGGAAATCGAGATCGCCGGGCCGCATTCCGGCGGGCAGCGGACCGGCCAGCCGGCGAATGTAGCGCATCACGTCGATGATTTCCGTGGGCGCCAGCAGCTCTCTCCACCCGCCCATCGCCGTTCCGGGCTTGCCGCGAAGAATTGCCAGGTATATGCGGCCGTCGTCCAGCCGCGCCATCCTGACCGGATCCGTGAAGTCACGGGGCGCGGGCTTGAGAACCTTCGCCATTTCGGTGTCGGCTTTCCCGGTCTCGCCATGACAGGGGGCACAGTTACCCAAATAGATCCGCCGCCCGACTTCGAAGCTCAATTTCTCGGGCGACAGCGGGGCGGCATTGCCCGCCGTTGCGAAGGACCGCACGTAATCCATGACATCGCCGATCTCCACCTCGGACAACACTTGTCCCCAGGCGGCCATCGCCGTTCCGGGCCGTCCCTCCTTGATCGCACTGTAGATGCGATCTACGGTCACGCGCGCCATCTCGACAGGATCGGTGAAGTTGCGCGGGTGCGGTGCCAGGAGCTTGCTCACCGGCGTGTCGGCCCGGCCGTCGACGCCGTGGCAGACGGCGCAATTCTGTTCGAAGATCGCCTTGCCCCGCCCCGGGCCGCTGACTTGAGCGGCGACCGGCATCGCCGACAGCAGTCCCACCCCGAGCGACAGCAGCAACGTAACGAGTCGGCTCTCTGTACTTGTTTTCACCAGCGGGTCCATTAGATTGCTCCGAGAATGACGGCGAACTTTGCCTTTTTACGCGAAGTTGGCGGTGACGCCAAGAGCCGGCAACAAAGTCGTTCCTTTCTTTCGCCCGGCAAGGCCTGGGAATGACCGACGAGATTACGATCGCGGCGATCAATCGCTTGCGGCGGGCAAACGTGGATGGCCCGTATTTCCCATTTCTGGGATTTACCAAGGGCTTGCCTAGCTTGATCCATGTCAACAAACGCGATGGCGCACGTGGATAAGCTCCGCCGACGTTCGTTGCCCGTCGTTTGCACTACACTGGCGGGCAAGGGATCGTACGGTTTGCTGTTACAGGAGATACTGTGCACACGAACGATAGGAAATTGGCAGGCAACGCGGGCTGTCGCAGCGTCGCCGCCATCGCGGCGGCCGTGCTTGTCTCCAGCTGCACCACGGCGCCGCCGCAGGAGATACACCTGGTCTGGCCGGCCCCGCCCCAGCCGGCGCGCATCGAGTTTGTCCGTTCCATTTTCAGCGACAAAGACCTCGGCCGCGATATCACCTTCAACGAGAAGCTGGTGGAGTTCATTGCCGGCAAGAAGCCGCCGGCTAACCGCATCGCCGAGCCGCTCGGGCTTGCCGTGTCGGACGACGGGAACCGCGTCTACGTTTCGGACTATGCTCAGCTGGCCGTGTTCATCTTCGACTTCGGCGAAAAGAAGTTCACCAAGGTCGGCGCCGGAGAGCCGCTGGCCCGCCCCGTCGGCGTCGCCCTGGATGCCCAAGAGAATGTTTACGTCGTCGAACAGCAGAAGAAAGGCATCACCGTCTTCAGCCGCAAGGGTGAGCCTCTCCGGTTCATCACTGACCCCTCGATCGAGCGGCCGAGCGGCATCGCCATCGATCGCGCGCGCGGGAAAATTTATCTCGCCGACACGGCCCACTCCAAGTCCGACACCCATACCGTCAAGATATTCGATATGCAGGGCAAGTTGCTCGGCCATCTGGGCGAGGGCAAGGGATCGGCACCGGGGCAGTTCCTCTTTCCCACGTATGTGGCGGTGGACAAGGAGGGCAACGTCTATGTTACCGACACGCTCAACTCGCGGGTGCAGGTGTTCGACGCCGACGGCAAATACGTCAAGCGCTTCGGCGAGCGAGGCAATGCCTGGGGCATGTTCGACAAGCCGAAAGGAGTGGCAAGCGACAGTTTCGGCAATGTCTATGTGGTGGATTCGGGCTGGAGCAACGTCCAGATCTTCAACCAGAAGGGCCAGGTGATGCTGTTCTTCGGCGGCCGCGGACCGATCCCCGGAATGCTGCAGAATCCGGCGCCCATCGCCATCGACGCGAAAGATCGCATCTACGTCGGCGATTACCTCAACCATCGCGTCGAGGTATACCAACTCGTGAACACTACGGCGGCGGATAGCTTCCTCGCCTCGCCGGAGACCGGCCAGGGCGCGGCGCCGACAACGGCGGACAAGAAGAATTAGGCGGCAGCGCGGAGGCCGTCGATTGCCGTCCAATGGCCTTTGCGCGTGGGTCGATCGGCCGTCGGCCGCGCCGGCGCCAAGCGCTTCGCGGCGCGAGACGGACGGCCGCTCCCTATCCGCCTCGGCGGTGGCCAATTTGCTACGCACGTCCGGGGCATCCGGGCCGGATACTCGATGACAGACCCGGACCGCACCCTTTCCATAAATCGCGATGGAAGTTATGCTCCGCCCATGCCTTTCCAAACGAACAACAAGAGCAGGCTTCGCTGGCTTGCGGTACTCCTTTCGGTGTTCGTGCTGAGCGGGCTGTGCTTGACGTCCTGCACGACGCCGACTCAAGTGGCTTCGCTGTTGTTCGAACCGGCCCCGCCACCCAAGGCGGCGGTGCATCAGCCGCGCCGCCCGCCCTACAAGACCCCGCCGCCGGCACCGCTAGCCATCGTGCTGCCGGAAGTCCTGCCGACCGATTGGCTTGGCTTGCTCGCGGCGCTGCCGAAGGATGCGGTCGGCGGCGCCGACTGGGTGCGGGCACAGAATCAGAAACTGATTGAGCCCCAACCCGGCCTCAAACCCGACGCCGAGGACGAACCGGAAATCGACCTGGACGTGGAACTCGAGCCCAAGGGCTTGCCGGAGTTCAAGGCGACCTATCCGCACAAGCCGCACACTCGCCTGCTTGCCTGCACGAACTGTCATACGGGCATCTTCCAGATGGAGAAAGGCGCCGATCCGATCACCATGGACAAGATCTTTGCCGGGGAATATTGCGGACGCTGTCACGGCAAGGTGGCCTTCGACCCGATCACCGGTTGCCCGCGCTGCCACCTGGGAATGCCCAAATGATGCGCGTCGTCCTCCGGCTGGCGCTGGTATCGCTGGCCGTGCTGATTGCGCCGGCCGGCCCGGCCGGCGCCGAATACGGCGACATCCTGTTCACCCGCAAGACGCCGGGCACGGCGGAGATTCCAGCGGCGATCTTCCCCCACTTTCTGCATCGGATGCAGTACAAGTGCCACGTCTGCCACGACACCATCTTCGCCATGCAGGCCGGCGCCAATGATATTGTCATGGACAAGATCCAGGCCGGCAAGTTTTGTGGCACCTGTCACAACGGCAAGATAGCCTTCCAGGCGACCTTCGACACTTGCCCGCGGTGCCACAGTTCATGAAGCGAGACCCGACGGTGCCGCGGGTGCGGGCCCTGGTGCTCGTCACCTCGTTGCTGGCCATGGGCGAGAGCGCTGCCCAGTCCCTGTCCGACCTGCACCCGGGCACCTGGGGCGGGTCGCTGGAAGCCGACTTCGGCGTCGAGCACGACCGGACGCACTCTCCGGACGGCACGGCCGATATCGAATCGAGGAGCCGCCGCTCGCGCGAATTATTAACCATCAAGAACGAGGGCTTCTACTTCATCGACCCGCTGGTGGCCAACGGCAATCTGGCGTTGACGTTCGGCTTGATACAGGACCGCCAAACCGGCAGCGGAACAGAATTCAGCAGCAACACGAAACTGGTCGGCTACAACTTCGATGCGAATCTTTTCTCATCCTTGCCCTACAACCTCGCCCTCTACGCCAACCGCACCGAGAACCGCGTGTATGCGCCGTTTTCCCGCACCGATCTGGCTGTCGAGAGTCGCGGCACCACATTCCGCCTGCGCGAGGATAGTCCGCTGCGCGAGCATGGCTTTCCGTATTTCAGCGCCAACGTCACCGTCGAGCAGCAACACGTCCGGGAGAATACGACCGGCGTGCTCGGGCAGAGCTTCAACTCCGACGAGCTGCGCAACGTCTTCCGCGCCGACGGCCACAAGGGCTTCGAGACCGCCGACCTCGACCTGCGCTACGAATTCGACAGTGTCCACAACTCGCTCCTAAGCAACGGTACATTCCAAACCCAGACGGCAAACCTCGACTACAGCGCGGACTTCGGGCCGACGCTGAACCGTAATTCGCGGACGCGTTTGTTCATGACCACGCGCTCGGGCCTTACCCCGATCACCGTGTTGAACGCCGAGGAGAATCTGCGCCTCGAGCACCAGGACAATCTTTCCACCGGCTACCGCTATCAACTGGGACGCACCGACACCGACGCGGGAACGACCACCACGCGAAACGAAGGCTTCGACCTGAGGCATGTCCTGTACCGGAACCTGACCACGACCGTGCAACTGACCGGCTCCCAGCAGGACATTCCGACCGGTACGCTCGATCGGAACGCCGCTCAGCTGGGATTCCAGTATCAACGCAACCTGCCCTGGAACGGCAGGGTGTTTGCCAACGCCAACGGCCTGGTGGCGGTCAATACCAATAATCTTACGGCGTCGCAGATTCACGTAACCGACGAGGCCCAAAGCGCGCCCTCGCCTTTGGGCGCGGGGGCCGGATTCACGCTCAACCAGCCCTTCGTCATCGCGTCGTCGATCGTTGTGGTGAATGCGCGCGTGGGCTTGGGGCGGCCGATCATCAACCCTGTTAACAACTACGACGTCGTCCAGGTAGGCAACCTCACCCGCATCGTGCCGCTCGCCACTAGCGCGGAGATCCAGCCCGGCGATCCGCTTGAGGTCAGCTACGACTTCAACGTCGATCCGACCATCAAGTACCGCACGACATCCCACGCGCTGAGCGCCGGCGTCGATTTTCAGTGGATCGCCCTGTCGTTTGGCCATGAAGCGTCCGACCAGACTCTCCTGTCGGGCCAGGACAGGGGGTTTCTGCAGGACACGCGCCGCGACAACGCGCAACTCGATCTGCGCGGCAACTGGCAAACTGTCCAGGCGCAGGCCGGTGCCGGCTTCGTCCACTACGATTCGACGCGTCTCGCCTACAACGAGCAGCGCTACAGCCAGTTTGCCTCGTACCGGCCCTACCGCAACCTTACGCTCAGCGTCCGAGGGGATGAGACCAACACCGATTTCAAGGTCCCGGAGCACCGCACCGAGACACGCTCGGCACAACTGACGCTGGACTGGTACGCCCCCTGGGGTTGGACGGCGACCGGACTCGTCGCCCGGCGCACATTCAAGGACACTCTGGAGCCGACCGAGACCATCAACGAGGCGAGTCTCAAGGCGCGCTTTCAGTATGGCTTGCTCGATATGACGGCGACATTTACGGTCAGCGACCGGAACCGCGGCGGCTTCGATACGAGCCTGTGGCGTTTCGACCTGGCCGCAGTACGGCGATTCTGAAACACACCCGCATGTACCGCCTTCCGCTGTCGACCGTGGCCTTCGCCTTGCTGCTGTTCGCCGGCGGTTGCGGCGCGCCGGGGCCGCTGGCGGTGCCGACGGAAGCCTCCGGCGAACATATCGTCTGGCCCAAGCCGCCGGCCGAAGCGCGCATCGGCTATGTCAAAAACATATCCGGGCCGCAGGACCTGGGGCTGACCAAGTCGTTCTTCCGCCGTCTCCTCGATAAGCTGGCCGGCCGGGGCGCCGACCATTTCGTCCGCCCGACCGGCGCGGTCATGCACGACGGCGTACTCTACGTCGCCGATCCCGGTGCCCCGGCCCTGTGGATACTCGATGCGCCGCGCAATCGCTATCTCAAGCTGGACGCGGTCGACGACACTGCGCTGGAATCGCCGGTGGCGGTCGCAGTGCGCCCCGACGGCGCCGTCTTCCTGGCCGACACCGGGCTGAAGAAAGTCCTGCTCTTCGACCGCGACGGCCAACTCAAAGGGGTGGCCGCGCAGACCGATCTGGAGCGCCCCGCCGGCCTCGCCTACGACGCGGCGAGCAAGCGGCTCTACGTCGCCGACTCGGCGACAAGCCGGATCAGCGTCTACGATGCGGAAGCAAAGGTCGTTCGGAGCTGGGGAGCGGGGGGGGAGCAGGGCGGGCAGTTCAACCACCCGACCCACCTGACGCTCGACGGGGCGGGAACCCTCAGGGTGACCGACGCTCTCAATTTCCGCATTCAGTCCTTCGACCGGGATGGCCGGCTTATCGGCAGCTTCGGCCACGCCGGCGACGGCTCCGGCGATTTCGCCGCACCGAAGGGGATCGCCACCGACAGCGGCGGACACATCTATGTCGTCGATGCGCTGTTCGCCGCGGTGCAGATCTTCGATCGCGACGGAAGCTTCCTGCTCGGCTTCGGCGAACAGGGCACGCAGGCCGGGCAGTTCTGGCTGCCTGGGGGGATCTTCATCGATCCCAAGGACGAAATCTATGTGACCGATGGGTACAATCAAAGGGTGCAGGTGTTTCGCGCCCTGCATGGCGCAGGCAAGGAGGCCACCGAGTGACTGTTCCTAAGGATGCGTGGGGAGCGCTGCGGAAAATGTTTGGTTCAGGGCGCTCACACGTTAAACGCAATCCGACGGCACTCGCTGCGGCGGCCTTGCTGTTCGCCGCTCTCCTGGCCGTCTGCCTGCCGCTTCAGGCCCAGACCCAGATCGCGCGCACCAAGCACAATCTGACCCCGAGCGGTCCGGGCACCCTGCACACCACCGTGCCCACCGGCGTCTGCGTCTTCTGCCACATATCGCACAATGCCAATCCGACGCGCGGGCTCTGGAACCTCGAGTTGCCCGCCGTCGGCCTGACCTACAAGCTCTACACCAGCACCACCCTGAAATCCCAGCTCAATCAGCCCACCGGCAGCTCACGCCTGTGCCTGTCGTGCCACGACGGGCTCCTGTCGGTCGGCAACCTGCGCGTGCCGCCCAAAGGCGGGCCGGTCACGCTCGGCCCGCTGACCGGCACGAGTTCGCTCGGCACCGACCTGTCCAAGGATCATCCGGTGTCGTTCGTTTATGACAGCGCCCTGGCCGTGAGCCGCGGCGAGCTTGCCGATCCGCTCAGCCTGCCGCGGGCGATCCGGCTCGACCAGACGGGACAGATGCAGTGCACCAGCTGTCACGATCCGCACGAGGACCGGCAGCCCAAGTTCCTGCGCATGGACACCGGCTCCGGTGGCGGCTTATGCACGACCTGCCATCGCCCGCACAACTGGAGCGCTTCCGCGCATGCCACGTCGCCGGCCACCTGGAATGGCGTGGGAACCAGTCCATGGCCAGTCAGCACCCATGTCACGGTGGCCGACAATGCCTGCCTGGGCTGCCACCGTCCGCACGCCGCCGGTCATCCGGAGCGGCTGCTGGCCCAGCCCACCGAACCGGAGAACTGCACGGTCTGCCACGGCGGCACGGTCGCCGCCAAGAATATCGAGTCGGAATTCCTCAAGCCGATGCATCACCCGATCGAGTCCGCGCAATGGGTGCACGACCCGAAGGAAAATCCGTTGGCGATGCTGCGCCACGTCGCCTGCAGCGATTGCCACAGCCCCCATGCCGCGAACTCGACCCCGGCGGCACCACCGGCGGTTTCCGGACGCCTGGCGGGGGTCGCCGGCGTCGGCATCGGCGGAACGCCCGTCGCCACGGCGAGCTTCGAGTACGAAGTCTGCTCCAAGTGCCACGGCATCTCGGAGCCGACCACGTCCGGCATCGCGCGCCGGAGCGGCACGCGCAACATCCGCCTGAAGATCAACCCGGCCAACCTGTCCTATCATCCGATCGCGGCGATCGGCGCGAGCGCCACGACGCTCGGGCTGGAGCCGGGATTCAGCACTTCGAGCATCATCAATTGCACCAGTTGCCACAACAACGACGACTGGACGCCAAACGGCCCCAGTCCCGCCGGGCCGCACGGCTCGCGCTTCGAACCCATCCTCGGCGCCCAGTATTCGACCGCCTATCCGACGCTCGAGTCGATTCAAAGCTATGCGCTGTGCTACCAGTGCCATAACCGCAACTTCCTGGTCACCGACCAGGCCGGAACTTTCCTCCATGCGAAGCACGTCGGTGCCGTACCGATGCTTTCCGGCGTCGTGGAGCATGCGCCCTGCGCGGCCTGCCACGACCCCCACGGCTCGACCCAGAATGCGCACCTGATCGACTTCATGCTGCGCGACCGTAATGGCGTTCCGCTGGTGACGCCATCCCTGGTACAGCATCGCCTCGAATACATCTCGCTCGGCGCGGGTCGCGGCCAGTGCTATCTGCAATGCCACGGCGTCAATCACGAGCCAAAAAGCTACCCGTAGCCGGCACCCCGGTCGCTCGGCCGACCGGCGGATCGACGCGGTCTAATTTCTCACGCCAAGCCGCCCGTCGAACGCGGCGGCTGTCCATCCATTGCCTGCCAGAGTCCGGACTTCACACGGGGTTGGCCGCGCAACGCCGGCGTCGCGGAATTCCGATTTCCAACAATTGACAAGGCCGATTTTCCTATTTCTGTGAAAAAAATCACGCGAATAATGGAACGATTCTCATCCATTTCCCGGTTTTACCCGCTGCGGCAGGAAAAACTCATTACATCACAATGGGTTTCGCCACGACCCGCAAATAATCGCTTGGCGCGAAGCAAGTGGCACGATGATTGCCATATACAAGCTCAGTAGAGGCAGCACCGAGCATCGAGACGGACCTTAGTTGGCGAGCAGGATCAAGACGTTTTTGAGGTAGATCAAATCTTGCGGTGGTTATTTAACTGGCATGTGTTCAAGGAGACTCAAATCATGAATTTGTCGCTGAAGTTGAAGACTGCGCTGGCCGTACTGGCGCTTGCCCCAGCTCTGTCCTGGGCATTGGTCGGTGGGGAAGGCCTGCTCGATACCCCGCACGATTTTGCAACCAACGGAGCCGGCACTGCCGCCGGCGGCGGAACGGGCGCGGGAAACGGAATCTCCGCAGCTAGCACCCCGGTCGGCTTGTGCACCTTCTGCCATACGCCGCACAAGGCCCAGACATCGCAGTTGCTGTGGAACCACACGCTGTCCGCCAACAACTTTTCCTGGGACGCGACCAACACCACCGCTGGCACGCTGTTTCCGACCTTCGCCGGCGGCACTTACAAGGGGCCGACGGCGAAGTGCCTGAGCTGCCATGATGGCAGCGTGGCGATCGGCGACATCGCCTGGTTCGGGGAATCCAGCCATCAGGGCGCGGGTAATGCCTTGGTACCGGAAGTGATGCCGATTGGCGAATTCCTGATCACGAAAGTTCAGGGAGGCGGAGACTTGTCGGGCAACCATCCGGTGGCGATGCCCTTCCCGGCCAACAATACCGCCAGCACCTATAATGGCGTGACGACCGGCGCGGGAGCCATATTGACCGATTGGCAGCCGAACCCCACTCTGACATCCAACATCCGCCTGTTCACCGATCCGGGCACCGGCAGCATTTCCGCCGGCGTGACGACCGGCAAGACCGGTATCGAATGCTCGAGCTGCCATGACCCGCACAACAAGCAATCGGTCGACGACCTGTTCCTGCGCGGCAAACTGGTCGGCAGCACGCAAGCCGACGGCTACATCTGCCTGCAGTGCCACACCAAGTAACATAGGCGCAATAATTCAGGCGTGGGCTGGCGCGATGCGCCGGCCCACGTTTTTTCTTTGGTGCCTCGGCACTGTTCTTCGACAGGAGATTCATTTGAAAACACTGATCCTCACTCTCGGCGCCGCGGGCAGCATGGCGCTGTGCGCGACTTCGGCCAACGCCGCTCTCGACGATGCGGCCGCCCTGGACCTGATGAAGAAGTCCGGCTGCGCCACCTGCCATCTCGTCGACAAGAAGCTCGTCGGCCCGGCCTACAAGGATGTCGCCGCGAAACGCAAAGCCGATGCGGGCGCCGCCGCGGCGCTGGAAAAGACGGTGCGCGCCGGCAGCAAGGACGCCTATGGGCCGATTCCGATGCCGCCCAACCCGGTGGCCAAGATCAGCGACGCCGACCTGCACGCTCTGGTCGAATGGATATTGACCAAGTAGCGGAGCACCTCGTCCCGGTCGGTGCAATGCTGGAGCCGGGGCAATTTCGCACGACGATCATTGCCGAACCGGGACGATGCGCGCAGGCGCGCATTGCGCCGGACTCGGACGCCGCTGAGAGGCAAGCATGATCATCTTCTGGGTTCTCGCCGGGCTCATGGTCGCATTTGCGCTGTGGTTCGCGCTCCGCCCCTTGTTCCGCGGCGGCAGTCGAGCCCATCCGGCAGCGGAAAAGCTGGCAATGATCGGCAATTTCGAGCAGCAGTTGAATGAACTCGACGCCGACCTTACCAACGGTACTCTGGCGCCCGAGACCTATGAGCAAAGACGTATGGAACTGGAAAAAAGACTGCTGAAAGAAACCGCAGGCGGGTCGGCAACGCCCGCGCCGTCGGCAAGCCGCGGCGCGCGCCGCTTCGTCGTGCCGGTGGCCATCGGCCTGCTGGCGCCGCTGCTGGCGGTCGGTGTGTACTTCCTGGCCGGCAAGCCGCAGGTTGTCGACACCAAGGCGCCGGCGGCGGAGAGTGCGAACGGCGCCGCGCATCCGACGACCCCGGAACAGGTGCAAGCCATGGTCGCACGCCTGGCGGCACGCCTCGAAAAGAATCCCCAGGATGCCGATGGCTGGGCCATGCTGGGACGTTCCTACACCATGCTTAGGCGCTTCGACGATGGCGTTGCCGCCTTCGCCAAGGCAGCGGCGCTGCAACCGGGCGATGCGCAGTTGCTGGCCGATTATGCCGATACTGCGGCGATGGCTCAGGGCAAACGCTTCGACGGTAAGCCCAGCGAATTGATCGAGCGCGCCCTGAAAGTCGATCCTAATAACATGAAGGCCCTGGCCTTGGCGGGAAGCGCGGCCTTCGATGCCGGCGCGTATGCCCAGGCGGTCGCCTTCTGGCAGCAGTTGCTGCAGCACGTGCCACCGGAGTCGGAGATCGCCGGAACGCTCACGGCGCAGATCGCCGATGCCCGGCAGCGCGGCGCGCTCAAGGCGCCTTCGCCTGTTGCCGAGGCTGGTGCAGGCAAGAGTGTTCAGGCAACTGCGGGTCGCGACGAGTCCGCGGCTGTCCACGCCGGCGCGACGGTCAAGGGACGAGTGAGGCTGATTGCCGAGCTCGCCGACAAGGCCTCGCCGACCGATACCGTCTTCGTTATCGCGCGCGCCGTCGATGGACCGCCGATGCCGCTCGCCGTCCTCAAGCGTCAGGTCAAGGATCTGCCGCTGGACTTTACGCTCGATGACACGATGGCGCTTAGTCCCGAAACGAAGCTGTCGCAGTTCAAGGAGGTTGACGTGGCGGCCCGCATTTCCAAATCGGGTAACGCCACGACGCAGAAAGGGGATTTGCTTTCGCAACCGGTTCGCACCCTGGTCGGTGGCCCCGAGGTCGAACTCCCGATCCGCGGCATGATGCGCTAGCTTGCGGCGGTCGCGCGAAGCGTGAGCCGTCCCCGTTTGACTGGACCGAGTTCGGCCCCACAAGCGCGCCTTGCGGCGATCATCAGGCCGCGATTGTCAACTGCGGCCGGGGAGGCCGGCCGATCGCCTCGGGCTTGTGCCGTCATGCACGCGATGCGGCCGGCGAGTAATATATCCAAGCTCAGGCGGCGGCCCACGCCGGCCGCGGGGGCCGATACGCGGTCGTCGGCCTTAGGGATTCACCTCCTCGTAATTCGCTGTTCCAGAGGCGCTCGACGGAGACGGCCATGACAGATTCTTCCGCGGCAAATGCCCGCGGCGCAGCCGAGCCGGTGCGGCAAAACCGGGTGCGCCATCGCCTGACCTTGCGCAGTCAAGGTCTCATCCTGCTGGGCATCGGCATCGCGCTCGTCCTGGCCTACGGGGCATTCATCGGCACCGAGCGGGAGCAAGTGCTGGAACACTACATGGCGGTGGAGAACCAGCAAAAGCTGGAAGAGCAGTTCGTCCGCATCGGCAACGCCCTGTTCCGCGTTGACCGCACCGTTGACGAGGCCCTGACGCTGCTGCCCGACCCGGCGGTGGCCGTGCCGGAAATTTCACGGTACTTCGCACGGGTCCTTAGCGAATGGGGCGGCGGAGTGAAATCCTATCCGCTGCTCGATGCGGAATTGCAACGCGTGACACGCGACATCGACACGCTGGCCTTTGGCGATATGCGAGCCAATATGGTTGGCCTGGCGCGGGACATTCACCGTGCGGCCGCCCGCCTGGACAGCATCATCGAAGAAGTTGCGGGACAACGGAGCAATCTTTCGGCCGAACACGTCGATACTTATTTGACCGTCACGCTCACTTCCGCCATCGTCAGCATCCTTGCCCTGGGCGGTTTCGGCACCTTCGTGATCTATTTCTTCAATCGCCTGACCTCCGCCATCGGCGCGCTGCGCGCGCGCGCCCGTGAGATTCAAGTCGGAAAGTATTCGGCGCCGATGGCCGTCGACCGCGGCGACGAAGTCGGCGAGCTGATGGATGCGATGAACAGCCTGGCGGCAACGCTGCAACGGCGCGAAAAGGATCTCGCGATCAGTCGGCAGAGCTATTTCCATGAAGAGAAGATGATGGCGGTAAAATCGCTCGCGGCCGGGGTGGCGCACGAGGTCGGCAACCCGATCGAGACGATTTCGCTGGTCGCGCAAGGGATCGCCGACGCCAAAGGACAGCGCTGCGAAAGCAAGGGCGCACACTGCAACCCCGAGCTGATCCTCGAACAGACGCGAAGGATCGGCAGGATCACGCGGGAAATATCCAACTTCACCACCCCGAGCGTCCCCGACCCACAACTGCGCGATGTCAACGAGCTGATCCGCGGAGCATGCAACTTCATACGCTACGATCGACGCTATCGCTCGACGGACCTGGCACTCGAACTCGATGCCACGATTCCGGCCATCCGCCTGGTAGCCGACCAGTTCATACAGGTCATGCTCAATCTGCTGATCAACGCCGCCGACGCTTGCGAGGCCTGCGGCGATCGCCCCACCCGGGTGGTGATCCGCACCGAGCGGGTCGATGCGGGGGTCGTCGTGCGCGTCATCGATAGCGGCTGCGGCATGAACCAGGAGACCCTGGACCATGCCTTCGACGCCTTCTTTACGACCAAATCGGCCGGTCGCGGCAGCGGCCTGGGGCTGGTCGTATGCCGGTCGATCATCGAGGCCTGTGGCGGAACGATGCAAATAGCCTCGCAGGAGCAGGTCGGTACCACGGTGGAGATATTCATGCCGGCTGAATAGGCTGCGCGCTGACCACTGTCATGTCCAAATTCAGAATTCTGGTGGTGGATGACGAGCTGGCGTTTTGCCAGCTTATCGCGATGGCCATTCGCTCGGCCGGCTACGATGTCAGCACCGCCGCCACCGCGCGTGATGCCATGGGAATACTCGGTTCGGGCGAGATCGACCTGGCCTTGTGCGACATCTGCCTTCCCGACAAGGATGGGATCGAATTGATCGCCCAGGTGCGGGCCGCCGGCATCGAGACGACCTTCATCATGTGCACCGCCTTCGCCTCGGTGGATACTGCGGTGCAGGCCCTCAAGGCCGGGGCTGCCGACTACATCGTGAAGCCCGTCAGTAATGACGAGATCATCCACCGGGTGCGGCAAGTCGAGGGCATGCGCAACCTGCAGGCGGAAAATCGGACGCTGCGCGAGATCGTGGTCGGCCGCAAGGAGGACTGCTACAGCTTCGTCAGTCCGGCCATGCTGGAAGTCGAACGCCTTGTCGATAAGGTCTCCGCCACCGACGGCATCGTGCTCCTCACCGGCGAGAGCGGAACCGGCAAGGGTGTGGTGGCGCGTTTGATTCATCAGCGCAATGCGCGCCGCAGCGGGCCTTTCATTCCGGTCAATTGCAGCGCCATTCCCCACCATTTGCTGGAAAGCGAATTCTTCGGCCACACCAAGGGCGCCTTCACCGGCGCCGACAAGGCGCGCAAGGGACTTTTCCTGGCTGCCGACAGGGGCACGCTGTTCCTCGACGAAGTGGGGGAATTGCCGTTCGACCTGCAGCCAAAACTGCTGCACGCCATCGAAGAACGGAAGGTGCGTGCCGTCGGCAGCGAACACGCGCTTGACGTCGATGTCCGGATCATCGCCGCGACGAACCGCAATCTGACGGAGCAGGCCAAGCAGGGCCAATTTCGGCCGGACTTGTACTTCCGCCTGAGCATGTTTCAGATCCGTGTTCCGCCGCTGCGCGAGCGCACCGAGGATATCCCCGGGATGGTGGAATTCTTCCTCAAGCGATCCTCCAAGATCGGATCGAGGGCGACCGCATACACCATCGACCCGGCTGCCGAGCATATCCTCAAGTCATACAGCTGGCCGGGGAATATACGAGAACTCGAAAACGTCATCACCCGGGCCTGCATCATGGCCAGCAGCGATCGCATCACGGTTGCCGACCTGCCGCCCGAGCTGACGGCCGATGGCGGCGCTCGCGGCACGTCCGACAAGGCGTTTACGCCCGACAAAGGCTTGCGCGAAAAGCTGCGGCGAATCGAGGTCGGCATCATTTTGGATACGATCCGCAGCAGCGGTGGCGATCGCAAGGCGGCGGCCGAACTGCTCGGTATCAGCCTCTCGAGCCTCTATCGCAAGCTCGAGGAATGCGCCGAGCTCGGATTGCTGGGCGGCGAGACGCCCGGGCATTAGGAAGCAGCCGGTGCACTATCGCCGAGCTTCGTGCCAAGATTCCCGTCGCTGCGGCCCGCGCGGCCGCCGGCACCACGTGCTGACCTCGCTCGCCGATGGGCGGCGATGTTATTCTCTAGGCCCTGCCCCGAAGGAGTATCCGGACCATGAAAGCCATCTTGGCGATCTGCATTAGCGTTGCTGTCACATTCGTTTGGGCAGGTGAAACTCCTGCGCCTGTTCCGCCTGGAACCACGGTCGTCAAGGGCGAGGTCCTGGAGATCAAGGACGTCGAGAGTTATACCTACCTCCGTCTCAAGACCAAAGACGGCGAGACCTGGGCTGCGGTCGACAAGGCACCGGTCAAGAAAGGCGCCGTCGTCACGATTGAAAACGTGCTGGTCATGGACAACTTCGAGAGCAAGGCGCTGCACAAGACTTTCCCGACGATTCTGTTCGGTACCCTGGGCGTTGCGCCAGGCAGCTCTGCGGATGCCGGCAGTGACGTGGCCACGGCGCATTCCGGCCTGGCCAAGTCAACGGACAGCGCCGATATCCATGTCCCCAAGGCCAGCGGTGCGAACGGGCGGACGGTCGCCGAAATCATGACGAAGAGTGCCGCGCTGAAGGACAAACCTGTACTGGTTCGCGGCAAGATCGTCAAGTACAGCGCGGGGATCATGGGGAAGAACTGGATCCATCTGCGCGATGGTTCGGGATCCGCCGCGGACAATACCAACGACATTATCGTGACGACCACCAATCAGGCGAAGAACGGAGATGTCGTGATGGTGAGCGGCGTCGTCCGCACCGACAAGGATTTCGGTTCAGGCTACTCGTATAAGGTGCTCATCGAGGAAGCGACGCTGCAGCAGTGATGGGCGCGCCAGATGGCGTCCGAATCGAACCAGCTCCTTGAGCTGCGGACAAGCAGGAAACGACGGGAACGCACGCATCGACGCCATCTTCGGCTGACGGTTCGTCGTGCCGCGGCGCTTGTCCCCGACGATGAGCGTCCGCCCGCGAGCCGTTCAACCGAGGGTGATTTGGGCAGGTGTCTTCGTGGCTTGAATTGAAGCACTAAAAGCGATGGTGAGAGTTCTCTTCGTCTGCATGGGCAACATCTGTCGTTCGCCGACGGCGGAGGGCGTGGCCCGCCGCCTGGTCGAACGCGAGGGGCTTGGCGACTGCGTCGCTATCGATTCCGCGGGGACTCATGCCTACCATGTGGGCGAGCCACCGGACCGCCGTGCCCGGCAGGCGGCCGCCAGGCGCGGTTATGACCTTTCGGCGATCCGCGCCCGGCAAGTCGAGGCCGCGGATTTCCTGCGCTTCGAGCTGATTCTGGCGATGGACCGGGCGAATCTCGCGGCGTTGGAAGAGCTTTGCCCCGAAGGGCAAAAACATAAGCTTCGCCTGTTCCTGAGCTACGCCCGGCGGGCCCGTGAGGACGAGGTTCCGGACCCCTACTACGGCGGCGGGAGCGGCTTTGAGAGGGTCCTCGACCTGATCGAGGATGCGGCCGAGGGCTTGGTCGCGGTGCTCGGCCAGAAATGAAAACCGGGGCCGCAGCCCCGGTTATTCGTCATGATGCCGGAATAAGTCGTCCGGGTGACGACTGCTCAGTTGTGCCGGGTCTCCACCATTTGCAGCGGTTCGTCGGCGACGACGGCGACGGGCTTCAGCTTGCGCCCGAGCGGCTTGGCCTGAACCGTCGCTGGCGTCGGTTCGTGCCCGGCGGACGTTTCGATCATGACCAGCCCCACCTCCTCCAGCGCGGCGACCGTATCTTCGGCCTTCGGCGCCTTGGCGGCCGGCGAGGCTGCTTGCGGCGCGGGCTGCGCGGCGGCCGGCGTAGCCAGGGGAGCGGCGCTTACCGTATCGGTAGTCGGCAGCGCTGCCGTTTCGGCCACGATGCCTTCCTCGAACCGTGACGGCGGTGCATCAACGGCCTGCTCGCCGCGGCTCACGGCGATTTCGGGTGCATCGGGCGCGGCCGCGATGCCGGCGACTGGCACCGCCGGATCGATCGGTTGTTGCTCGGCGACCGCGACGCTCGTGTCGGCCGGTGCCTCGCGTTCGCCCCGTTCGCGCCGCCCGCCACGCCGGCTGCGGCGACGCTGACCTTCGCCCGCTGCCTCCGCCGCCGCTGACTCGGGCGCCGCTGACTCGGGCGCCGGGGCGTCGCCGGCAGCCGCTTCAATCGCGACAGCGGCGGCGGCCTCGGCGGCAGCTTCAGGCGTTACCTGCTGGCGTCGCGGTGCCCGGGTGCGCTGGCTTTCGCCGGCCGGGCGGGGTTCGCGGCGGGCCTCGTCGCGCGTCTCCTCGCGGCGCGGCCGCTTGGGTTCCCGCTGCGGCTCCTGCCGTTCGCCCTTTTCCGTCGCGACCGGCACCTCGGCACGCGGTGGGCGTTCTTCGCGACGTCCCTCCGGCCGCTCGCTGCGCGGGCTGTCGCTGCGCTGGCCTTCGCTGCGCCGATTGGTTCGTCCGCTGCCGCGACGGGCGTCGCCGCTCGCTGCGCGGCGGCTTGGCCGTTCCGGTTTCGCCTCGGCAGGAGCCGGTGCTTCCGTCTTGCCGCTGCCGAACCAAGCCATGATCCTGGCGAACAGGCCCGGGGCTTCGGCCGGTTTGGGCGGAGCCTTTGGCGCGACGATCGGCGCCGGCTGGTCGGGCGTGATGCCCTTGACTGCGGCCTCGGCCTTTGGCGGCTTGGCTTCGGTCTGCGCGGAGGGCGGCTGGTAGGCTTCATCGACCGGCGCGGCAACCATCTGGTAACTCGGCACTGTGCCGGTCTCCTGGTTCAGTTGATCGTGGCGCAGGCGGACGATCTCGTGCTGCGGCGTTTCCAGGTGGCGGTTGGGTATGATCACCAGGGCGATGCGGTGACGTACCTCGATGTGCGCCATGTCGATGCGTTTTTCGTTGAGCAGGAAGGTACCGACATCGACCGGGACCTGGACGTGAATGGCACCGGTATTCTCCTTCATGGCCTCCTCTTCGAGGATGCGGAGGATGTGCAGGGCAGCCGATTCGGTGCTGCGGATGTGTCCGGTGCCGGTACAGCGCGGGCAGGTGATGTAGCTGGTTTCGGCCAGCGCCGGGCGGAGCCGCTGGCGCGACAATTCGAGCAGGCCGAAACGGCTGATCTTGCCCATCTGGACGCGGGCGCGGTCGTGATGCAGCGCGTCGCGCAGGCGGTTCTCGACTTCGCGCTGATTGCGGGCGCTCTCCATGTCGATGAAGTCGATGACGATCAGGCCGCCGAGGTCGCGCAGACGCAGCTGGCGGGCGATTTCATCGGCGGCTTCGAGGTTGGTGCGTAGCGCCGTCTCCTCGATGTCGGCGCCCTTGGTGGCGCGGCCGGAGTTGACGTCCACCGAGACCATGGCCTCGGTATGATCGATGACGATGGCGCCGCCCGAGGGCAGGGCGACCTGTCGCGAGTAGGCCGACTCGATCTGGTGCTCGATCTGGAAGCGGGAGAACAGCGGTACGTCGTCCCGATAGCGCTTGACGCGGGAGACATTGCCCGGCATCACATGGGACATGAACTGCTGAGCCTGCTCGAAAACATCGTCGGTATCGATCAGGATCTCGCCGATTTCGGGATGGAAGTAGTCGCGGATGGCGCGGATCACCAGGCTGGATTCCTGGTAGATCAGGAAGGCGCCGGTCTGCGAGGTGGCGGCGCCCTCGATGGCGCGCCACAGCTGCAGCAGATAATTGAGATCCCACTGCAGCTCCTCGACGGTGCGCCCTATGCCGGCGGTGCGGGCGATCAGGCTCATGCCGGACGGGGATTCCAGCTGGTCCATCACCTCGCGTAGTTCCTGCCGGTCTTCTCCCTCGACGCGGCGCGATACACCGCCGCCACGCGGGTTGTTGGGCATCAGCACCAGGTAGCGGCCGGCCAGCGAAATGAAGGTGGTCAGCGCCGCCCCCTTGTTGCCGCGTTCGTCCTTCTCGACCTGGACGATCAGTTCCTGGCCGACCGAGAGGGCATCCTGAATGCGGGCGCGGCCGGGGTCGACGTCGGCCTTGAAGAAGACGCGCGAGACTTCCTTGAAGGGCAGGAAGCCATGGCGTTCCGCGCCATACTCGACGAAGGCCGCTTCGAGACTGGGCTCTATGCGGGTGATGACCGCCTTGTAGATGTTGCTCTTGCGTTGTTCCTTGGCGGCCGATTCGATGTCGAGATCGATCAGCTTCTGACCATCGACAATCGCGACGCGGAGTTCCTCGGCCTGCGTCGCATTGAACAGCATGCGTTTCATGTGTGCTCCCGCGCGCCGGGCAGGGGCACGACAAACCGACGCCGCCCAGAGTTTCGGGCGGCGCTTCAGTCCTCGGTGACGGTGTATCCCTTCGTCATGCCTTTGGTGAGAAGTCGGGGCCGGATTTGTCGAGAATGACGGATCCTGCAGCGGACCGCAGTGACGCGAACCGGACGGCAGGATCCAGCAATCGTGCGTGTGCCTTAAGCGCGCAATTCAAGTACCATCGCTCCTTCGGGCGAGCGAGAATTCCCTTGGCGGCTTGCTGTGAGGGCGCATCGACCGGCAGGATCCTGTTCCGCGGAATATGCCGCGGGGATGCAGGACCGGATGCAATAGGTCGTGGTGCTTGGCTCAACGCCGGATCGCCGCTGGTCCGCCTGCTGTGCCCCCGACACGAGTAACCCGGCGGGGGCGACGACGGGCTTGGGAATCGGCTGAGCCGATTGCGGAGCCGGCACGCTCCGGGGACGCCGCCGAGGCCACTTCGGGTCGTCGGGCACGTCGGCCGCGGAACGGCAAACCGAGTCCAGTATATTGCAAATGAAAGACGTGAGCAAAAATTCCGCGACTTCGCTGGAAGTGGGCGAGGAGGCGGAAGGCCAACGCATCGACAATTTCCTGATGCGCGTCTGCAAAGGGGTGCCGAAGAGCCATGTCTATCGGATTCTCAGGAGTGGCGAGGTGCGGGTCAATCGCCGGCGGATCGGACCCGATTACCGTCTCTGCCCCGGCGACCATATCCGCCTGCCACCGCTGCGCACCGCCGCACCGCGGCCCGTGCCCGCCCCGGCGCGAGAGTTCGCCCCGGTCTTCGAGGATGAAGCACTGCTGGTTGTGAACAAGCCGGCTGGCGTTGCCGTGCATGGCGGCAGCGGCGTCAGCTTCGGTGTCATCGAGCAGACCCGGCAGGCCCGCCCGGCGGCGCGCTTCCTCGAACTGGCCCACCGCCTCGATCGCGAGACCTCGGGCCTGCTCATACTCGCCAAGAAGCGCGCGGCGCTGACCCGGCTCCACGACATGTTTCGCGACGGGCTCATAGGCAAGCGCTACCTGGCGCTGGTTCGCGGCCGCTGGCGGAACGCGCTGCAGCACGTCCGCCTGCCCTTGCAGAAATACTTGACCGGAGATGGCGAGCGCCGGGTCAGCGTCGCCGCCGAGGGCAAGGCGGCGCACAGCATCGTCCGCCTGGTGGCGCGCTGGGAAAACTTCAGTCTCGTCGAGGTGGAACTGAAGACGGGGCGCACGCATCAAATCCGCGTCCATCTCGCCCATCTCGGTTTTCCGCTGGCCGGCGACGACAAATACGGCGATTTCGCGCTGAATCGGACCCTGCGGAAAGCGGGGCTCGAACGGATGTTCCTGCATGCGGCGAGGCTGCGTTTCTCGCATCCATTATCCGGGGCGCCGCTGCAGTTCGACGCGCCGCTGCCGGCGGACCTGCGCGGTTTCCTGGCGCAGATCGGCGAACACGAAGACAGGGATTATGGCGAAGAGATTTGAGCTGATCGTGTTCGACTGGGACGGCACGCTGCTGGATTCGGCGGGTGCCATCGTCGCCAGCATCGTCGCCGCCTGCCGTGATCTCGGGGTCGAACCGCCGAGCGAGGAGCGGGCGCGGCACATCATCGGTCTGGGTCTCGTCGATGCGCTGCGGACTGCGCTGCCCGATCTCCACCCTGACCGCTACGGGGACCTGGCCGAGCGCTATCGTCACCACTACCTGGCCCAGGACCACGAGTTGGCGCTGTTCGCCGGATCTCTCGCCCTGATTCGCACCCTCGTTGAGCGCGGCCACATGCTGGCCGTCGCGACCGGAAAATCACGCAAGGGTCTGGACCGCGCGCTGGCGACCAGCGGACTCGGCGCCTACTTTGTCGCCACGCGCTGTGCCGACGAATGCTTTTCCAAGCCGCATCCGCAGATGCTCGAGGAATTGATGGCCTCCTGCCTCGTCGTGCCCGGCCGGACGCTGATGATCGGCGACACCACCCACGACCTGCAGATGGCGCGGAATGCCGGCGTCGCGGCGCTGGCCGTCACCTACGGAGCCCATCCCCGCGAGGGTCTCGAGGTCGAGCAGCCGCTGCACTGCGCCGACAATGTGGCGGAGCTTGACGCATGGCTGCGACGGAACGCCTGATCTGCGCCGCCGCCCTTGTCGATGGCGGTCCCGAAGTCCGCTTCGAGATCCGCCGCGACGGCCAAGCCGCGCCGGCCTTCGCGATCCGGCAGCACGGACGAGTCTATGCCTATGTCAATCGATGCAGCCATTTTGGCGTCGAACTCGACTGGCAGCCGGGTCGGTTCTTCGACGTTTCGGAGTTATACTTGATCCGCACGACGCACGGGCGCTGTACGCTCCCGACAGCGGGCGGTGCCTGGGCGGCCGTTGCGACGGAAAAGGCTTGCTCCGGCTGGCCGTCACCGAGCGCGAACAAAGCGTTTACCTGATTGAGAATTCCTGACCGTGGCCGACATTCCGCCGAACGAAAATTCCCCCATGCCGGTGGCTGAATCCAGGCCGGGCTGGGAGCGTGGCGTGCTCGAGAAACTGGCCCTCGAAACGCTGGTCGAGCAGCGCCGCCGGCGCCGCTGGGGCATCTTCTTCAAGCTGCTCGGCTTCGCCTATCTCGGAGTGATTCTGGCGATGGCCGTAGGTTGGGGAGAGCCGGAGAAATTCGTCGATGGCAAGCCGCACAGCGCCCTGGTCCGGCTGAATGGCATCATCCAGGCGAAGGGCGACGCCAGCGCCGAACGGATCAACGAGGCGCTGCAGGCGGCGTTCGAGGACAAGGGATCGGTCGGCGTCATTCTCGACATCAACAGCCCGGGCGGCAGCCCGGTCCAGGCCGGGATCATCAGCGACGAGATGCGCCGGCTGCGCCGCAAATACCCGGACAAGCAGCTCGTCGTCGTGGTGGACGACATCTGCGCTTCGGGGGGCTATTACGTTGCTGCGGCGGCCGACAAGATATTCGTCGACAAGGCCAGCATTGTCGGATCGATCGGCGTGCTGATGGATGGTTTCGGTTTCAGCGGCCTCATGGACAAGTTCGGCGTCGAACGGCGGCTTCTGACTGCCGGCAGCAACAAGGGCTTCCTCGATCCGTTCTCGCCGCTCGATCCGAACCAGAAAGCCTATGCCCAGGAAATGCTCGCCGAAATCCACCAGCAGTTCATTGCCGTGGTGCGCGAAGGCCGCGGCAAGCGCCTCAGGGAATCGCCGGAGATGTTCTCCGGATTGATGTGGACCGGCGCCCGCAGCATCGACCTCGGTCTCGCCGATGGCTACGGCACCGTGGACTCGGTCGCGCGCGATGTTCTCAAGGCCGACGAGATCCGCGATTTCACCGTCAAACAAAGCATTGCCGAAAAATTCACCCAACGTTTCGGCGCCGGAATGGCCGAAAGTCTGGCCTCCGCCCTGAGCGGCTTCAGTCTCCGCTGAGCAGCAGGAATACCGTCGGCCGTCGCTCGATGTGCGGCGGCGGGAGCTTCTTCCATTCGACGATCCGGCGCGTCGCGACGAGCGCCTCGGGCAGGGTCAGGTCGCAGGCGACGCACAGCCACGTGTCGGCATGCAAGGCCGCTAGCAGGGCGTCGAACAGGGCGCGGTTGCGATACGGCGTTTCGATGAACATCTGGGTTTGCCGTTGTCCCCGGGAATCCTGCTCGATCTGGCGGATTCGCTTGGCCCGCTCGGGATCGTGCTGGGGCAGGTAACCGTGGAAGGCGAAGCGCTGTCCGTCGAGACCCGAGGCCATCAGGGCCAACAGCAGCGACGAGGCGCCGACGAGAGGCTGCACCGTGATGCCATGGGCATGGGCACGGCGGGCGACGAAGGCCCCGGGATCGGCAACGGCGGGACAGCCGGCTTCGCAGAGCATTCCGACGTCGCGCCCTTCGAGCAGCGGCTGCAACAGCGTGTCGATCTGTTCCAGCTGAACCCGCCCCGGCAGCTGGACGATGGCCAATGCCTGCAGCGGACCGGGGTGGCCGAGTCGCTTGAGTTCGGCGCGGGCGCTCCGGGCATTCTCGACGATGAAGTACTCGAGCCGGCAGGCAATGTCGCGGCTTTCGGGTGCCAGATAGCGCGACCACGGCGTGTCCCCAAGGGCCGAGGGGATCAGGTACAAGGTGCCCGGCATCAGGGGACGGCGATCCCTTCGCGACGCAGCATCTCGCACAGCGCGATCAGCGGCAGGCCGATCAGCGCGTTCGGATCGTCACCGCGCAGAGTCTCGATGAGTGCGATGCCGAGACCCTCGGACTTGGCGCTGCCGGCGCAGTTCAAGGCGTCGGGCTCCCGGTCGAGATAACGCTCGATCTCGGCGTCGCCGAGGTGGCGAAAACACACCGTTACCGGCACACCGCGCACCTGGGCGATGCCGGACCGCGTGTTGAGCAGGGCGAGTCCCGTATGGAAGACGACCGCCTTGCCGCTCATCGCCAGCAATTGGGCAATGGCCATGGCCCGGCCGTCGGGCTTGCCGAAAGTGTCGGTTCCGCAATATGCCGCCTGATCGCTGCCGATGATCAGCGCCTCGGGAAACTGTCCGGCGACAGCCCTGGCCTTGGCCAGGGCAAGGCGCTCGGCCATCGCCGCGGGGTGCTCGGCGGGAAGAGCGGTTTCGTCGGTTCCGGGTGCGGCGCAAACGAAGGGCAGGCCGAGACGCTCGAGCAATTCCGTGCGGAAGCGGGATGTCGAGGCGAGCACGAGTCGGGGACCGGAATGCATGAGGCGATGGGACGTTTGTTTTGACGGCAAAAGGCTTGGCATGATAACATCCGCCGTTTATGTCGCACCAGGAACAAGCGCCCAGGACCGGTTCGTCTGCAGCGGCGGTCATCGACAGTCTCGAATTTGCCCGCATCGGTGGCCGCATCGACGGAGATGTGCCGGTTGTTGCCCTGCCGCGGTTGATCGACCTCGTCGAGGATGACGGGGGGGCTTTGTCGTTCAGCCTCGTCGGTGGGCGGAATCCGGATGGAAAGTCCTATCTGCAACTGACCGTCGAGGGCCGGCTCCGGTTGCGCTGCCAGCGCTGCCTGCGACCGATGGATTGGCCGGTATTCAGCTGCAGCCGCCTTGTACTTGTGGCGCCGGGCGAGTCCTGGCCGGACGAGGCGGCGGCGGACGAAGCGGACCCGATCGAGGCCGACAAGGCGCAAGCGGTATCGGCGTTGATTGAGGATGAGGTGCTGTTGGCGTTGCCTATTTCGCCGCGCCACGAGAGGTGTGATTTGCCCGCAGGAGCGGGACGGCACGGCGACCAGTCGCCCTTCGCGGTCCTGGCGAATTTGAAAAAGACTTGAGTCATCTTGGAGTACGACCATGGCCGTTCAACAAAACAAGAAGTCCCCGTCCAAGCGCGGAATGCATCGCGCCCACGATTTCCTGACCAGCCCGCCGCTGGCGATAGAGCCGACCACCGGAGAGGTGCACCTGCGCCACCATGTCTCTCCATCGGGCCACTACCGCGGCAGGAAGGTTCTCAAGGGCAAGGACGAATAACCTCCGCTCGGTGACGAAAGGCGCGCTCGGCGCGCCTTTTCTTTTTGCCCAAAAACTTCGCTTCGATGGCGATTACCCTCGCAATCGACTGCATGGGTGGCGATCACGGGCCGACCGTGACCGTACCCGCCGCCGTCGACTTCCTCCGCCGCGATGGCGACTGTTCGGTCATCCTTGTCGGCCGGCAGGAACTCATTCATCCACTGCTCGGCGCGGCGCTCGCGGAATTCGGCGAGCGCCTGCGCGTGCATCATGCCGGTGATGTCATCGGCATGGACGAGCCGATCGCTACGGCCTTGCGCAGCAAGAAGGACTCATCGATGCGGGTGGCTGTCGATCTCGTCAAGGGCGGTGCGGCCCAAGGCGCATTGTCGGCGGGGAATACCGGCGCCCTGATGGCAATTTCCCGTTTCGTGCTCAAGACTCTTCCGGGCATCGACCGCCCGGCGATCGCGACGGTGCTGCCGACCATGAAAGGTCGCACCTATGTGCTCGACTTGGGCGCCAACGTCGATTGCCAGCCCGAGCACCTGTTGCAATTCGGGATCATGGGCGCCATGCTTTTTGCCGCGCTCGAACATACGGAGCGGCCCAGCGTCGGCCTGCTCAACATCGGCGAGGAGGCGATCAAGGGCAATGAGGTCGTCAAGCGCGCCGGTGAACTGCTTAGGGACAGTGACCTAAATTTTTTCGGCAACGTCGAGGGCGACGACATCTACAAGGGAACCACCGACGTTGTGGTGTGCGATGGTTTCGTCGGTAACGTGGCACTGAAGACCTCGGAAGGGCTGGCCCAGATGATCGGTACCTTCCTGCGCGAGGCCTTTGCCCGGAACGCCCTGACCATGCTGGCCGGGCTGATTGCCAAGCCCGCCTTGAGCGCCTTTAGGACCCGCCTCGATCACCGCCGCTACAACGGCGCCAGCCTGCTCGGTCTGCGCGGTATCGTGTTCAAGAGCCACGGCTCGGCGGACGCCTTCGCGTTTCGCTGCGCCATGGAACGGGCCGCCGAGGCGGCGCGTAACCGCCTGACCGAGCGAATTGCGGCACGCCTGGTCGTGGACCCCGGCGCATGAGTCCGATTCGCGCGCGGATCGCCGGCACCGGCAGCCATCTTCCCGGCCCGCCGGTCGGCAATGATGAACTCATCTCACGCTACAAACTCGACTCCTCCGACGCCTGGATCGTCGACCGGACCGGGATCCGTTTCCGCCACCTTGCCGCCGACGGCGTCACGGCCAGCGACCTGTCCCTGCAGGCGAGCCGACAGGCGATCGCGGCGGCGGGCTGTGCGGCTGCGGACATCGACCTGATCATCGTCGCCACCTCGACGCCCGATTACGTGTTCCCGAGCACGGCGGCCCTGCTTCAGGATAGGCTCGGCATCCGCAACGGCTGTCCGGCCTTCGACGTGCAGGCGGTGTGCAGCGGGTTCGTCTATGCGCTGGGCATCGCCGACAAATTCATCCGCTCCGGCGAACACCGTCGGGCGCTGGTCGTCGGTACCGAAGTGTTCTCGCGGATTCTCGATTGGAGCGACCGTGGCACCTGCGTGCTGTTCGGCGATGGAGCCGGCGCGGTGGTCCTCGAGGCCGCCGCCGAACCCGGAATTGTCGCCACGGCGCTTCATGCCGATGGCAACTACCGCAACATCCTGTCGGTGCCGGGCAATGTCTGCGGCGGAAAGGTGATCGGCCGGCCTTTCCTGCAGATGGACGGTCAGGCGGTGTTCAAGTTCGCCGTGCGGGTCCTGGCGGAGGTTGCCGAAGAGGTCCTCGCGACGGCGCAGGTCGGCGCCGACCGGGTCGACTGGCTGGTTCCGCACCAGGCCAATATCCGCATTCTTCAGGCCACGGCGAAGAAGCTCGGGCTGCCGGCGGAGAAGCTCATCGTCACGGTGGACAGCCATGGCAATACGTCGGCGGCATCGATACCGCTGGCGCTCGACAGCGCCGTGCGCGACGGGCGCATCCGGCGCGGCGACACGCTGCTCCTCGAAGGTGTCGGCGGCGGTTTCACTTGGGGCGCGGCCCTGATCAGGTTCTGATCCAAGCGAGGCGACCATGAAATTCGCGCTAGTCTTTCCCGGCCAGGGATCGCAGTCCCTGGGCATGATGTCGGCATACGACGACGAGCCGCTCGTACGTGCCACGTTCGCTGTCGCGTCCCGGGCTCTGGGCCGCGACCTGTGGCAGCTGGCCAGCGACGGGCCGGCCGAGGAGCTTGCCCAGACGGTGAATACCCAGCCCTTGATGCTGACCGCCGGCGTTGCCGTCTATCGCCTCTGGCGGGCCAAAGGCGGTCCATTGCCGGCCATGGTTGCCGGCCACAGTCTGGGCGAATATGCGGCGCTGGTCGCCGCCGGCGTCTTGTCGCTCGATGACGCCGTACCGTTGGTCGAGCTGCGGGCCCGGGCCATGCAGGAGGCGGTTCCGGCCGGCGAAGGCGCGATGGCCGCGATTCTCGGCCTCGGCGCCGAGGCGATCAAGGCCGTCTGCGCCGAGGTGGCGCATGACCAAGTGGTTGAGGCCGTGAACTTCAACGCCCCGGAGCAGACGGTGATTGCCGGCCACAAAGTGGCGGTGGAGCGGGCGGCGGAAGCGCTCAAGGCTAAAGGGGCGAAGCGCGCCCTGATGCTGCCGGTGTCCGCCCCCTTCCACTGCACGCTGATGCAGCCCGCCGCGGCGAAACTCAAGGCCCGCCTGGAGCCGCTGAGCTTTGCCGCACCGGCGATGCCTGTGCTCAACAACGTCGATGTCGCCTGCGTCACCGATCCGGAAAAAATCAAGGATGCCCTGGTGCGCCAGGTGGCGGCTCCGGTGCGCTGGGTAGAAACGATGCGGGCGATGCAGCAGGCCGGCTTCACTCACGTGTTCGAATGCGGTCCCGGCAAAGTGCTGGCCGGACTCGTCAAGCGTTGTGCGGACGGTCTGGCCGGCGGCGCGATGGCCGACAAGGCGGGCCTGGAAGCGGCGCTGGCCGCGGTCAACGGACAAGGATGACGACGATGCTGACCGGACAAGTCGCGCTGGTCACCGGCGCCTCCCGCGGCATAGGCCGGGCGGTGGCCCTCGAATTGGGCGGCCAGGGGGCGACGGTGGTCGGGACCGCGACGACGGCAAGCGGTGCCGCGGATATTCAGAGAGCGCTCGACGATGGCGGCTGTCGCGGCTGGGGCGCGGTCGCCAATGTCGTCGATGGCCCGGCCTGCGAAGCCTTGATCGGCGAGATCGAGACTCGCTTCGGAGCCGTGTCCATTCTCGTCAACAATGCCGGCATCACCCGCGACAATCTGGCGATGCGCATGAGCGACGCGGAGTGGGACGCCGTCATCGACACCAATCTGAAAGCGGTGTTTCGCCTATCGAGGCTGGTCATGCGGCGGATGATGAAGGCGCGCCACGGGCGTATCATCAACATCACTTCGGTCGTCGGTGCGGCGGGAAACGCGGGGCAGGCCAACTACGCTGCCGCCAAAGCCGGAGTTGCCGGGATGACCCGCGCGCTGGCGCAGGAACTCGGTAGCCGAAACATCACCGTCAACTGCGTCGCTCCCGGTTTCATCGATACCGACATGACGAAGGCGTTGCCCGAGGCGGCCCGCACTGCGCTGCTGCAAAAAATTCCCCTTAACCGTCTCGGCCAGGCCGGCGAAATCGCCGCCGCCGTGGCTTTCCTCGCCGGCCCTCGGGCCGGCTACATCACCGGGACGACGCTGCATGTCAACGGCGGCATGTTCATGGTCTGACCGCGCCGGCCGCTAACATGCGGTCGAGCCAGCGGCCGATTCTGGTAAACTCATCAAGTTTTTTTCACCGCACCCGAACTCAAAGAAGGAGCCTAGGCAATGGAGAACCTCGAACAACGCGTCAAGAAAATCGTCGCCGAACAACTCGGCGTCAATGAAGCTGACATCAAGAACGAATCGTCCTTCGTCGACGACCTTGGCGCCGACTCCCTCGACACGGTCGAACTGGTGATGGCGCTCGAAGAGGAATTCGAATGCGAGATTCCCGACGAGGAAGCCGAAAAGATCACCACGGTCCAGCAGGCCATCGACTACGTGACGAACAACCTCAAGAAATAATCTCATCTGCATCGCTGGAGTTCCCCGTGGCGCGTCGAAGAGTCGTCGTGACCGGCCTCGGTATCGTGTCGCCGGTCGGCAATACGGTCGCCGAAGCCTGGGACAATATCGTCGCCGGTCGTTCCGGTATCGGTCCGATAACGCGTTTTGATGCCTCGTCTTTCGCCGCCAAGATCGCCGGCGAAGTCAGGGCCTTCGACGTGACGAGCTACCTGTCGGCCAAGGAAGCGCGGCGGATGGACGTCTTCATCCACTTCGGCATGGCGGCCGGGATCCAGGCCTTGCGGGACTCGGGCCTCGAGGTCGGGCCCGGCAACGCAGAACGGATAGGCGTCAATATCGGCTCGGGCATCGGCGGCCTGCCGATGATCGAGGACACCCACAACGACTTCCTCGCGGGCGGGGCGCGGAAGATTTCGCCGTTCTTCATTCCCGGGACGATCATCAACATGATCTCGGGCAACTTGTCGATCATGTTCGGCCTCAAGGGGCCGAACCTCGCCATGGTCACGGCATGCACGACGGCGACCCACTGCATCGGCGAATCGGGACGGCTGATCGAATACGGCGATGCCGATGTCATGGTATGTGGCGGTGCCGAGTCGACCGTGACGCCGCTGGCCATCGGCGGCTTCGGTTCGGCGCGGGCATTGTCTACGCGCAACGACGATCCGGCCACCGCCAGCCGGCCCTGGGACAAGGACCGCGACGGCTTCGTCCTCGGCGAGGGCGCCGGGGTCCTGGTTCTCGAAGAATACGAACACGCCAAGGCCCGCGGTGCCCGCATCTACGCCGAAGTCGCCGGTTACGGCATGAGCGCGGACGCCCATCACATGACGGCCCCCAGCGACGACGGGGATGGCGCCCGGCGCTGCATGCTGTCCGCGCTGCGCAACGCCGCCATGAATCTCGACGAAGTCGATTACATCAATGCTCACGGCACGTCTACGCCGCTTGGCGACCTCGCGGAAACCGTAGCCGTCAAGCGCTGTTTCAGCGACCACGCGAAGCGCTTGGTGGTGAACTCGACCAAGTCGATGACCGGCCACCTGCTCGGCGCCGCCGGAGGCGTCGAAGCGGTGTTCTCGGCTTTGGCGCTCCATCACCAGGTCTCGCCGCCGACGATCAACATCTTCAGTCAGGATGAGCAGTGCGATCTCGACTACTGCGCCAACAACGCGCGGCAGATGGAGATCCGCGCCGCCTTGTCCAACTCCTTCGGTTTCGGCGGCACCAACGGCACCCTCGCACTACGGCGCGTCTGACCCGCGGCAGCGTGTTCGGCTGTCCCTGACGCTGGACATCCGCCCGTCGCCGACGCTGTTGCTGTCCACGGCAGCGATCCACTGTTCCGCCGCTGCTGTAGTTGCGCTCCTCGCCGTGCCGGCCACATTGATGGCCGGACTGTGGCTGGCGCTGGCGGCGTCTTGCCTGCACGCGATGCTCGTCCTGGGTCGCCGCTGTCCGCGTCGCGTCGTGCTTCGCGGCGACGGCGCCGCAGAAATCCAGCGCGGCGACAATATTCTATTGACATTCACGATCGGCCGCGGCAGCGTGGCTATGTCCTGGCTGACCGTTCTGGACCTGAGGACGGATGGGCGCCGGATGTTCGTGCCGCTGGCGCCGGACAGCATGGACCGCGATGCGTTCCGCGCCTTGCGGGTCTGGCTGCGCTGGCAGGTAAGGACCGCTTAGCGCGATCGATGAGGGTGCAGCACCGTATCGAGGGCGCGCGGCAGGGTGTCGGGATAATCGACGCTGTAGTGCAGCCCGCGACTCTCGTGACGACGCTGCGCGCTCTTGACGATCAGGCGGGCCGTCAGCACCAGGTTGCGCAATTCGATGAGATCGTTGGTCACGCGGAAATTGGCGTAGTACTCGTCGATTTCCCGCTCGAGCAGATCGATGCGATGCACCGCGCGCTCTAGGCGTTTGCTGGTACGGACTATGCCAACGTAATCCCACATGAAACGGCGCAGTTCGTCCCAGTTGTGGGAGATGACCACCGCTTCGTCGGCATCGGTGACGCGGCTCTCGTCCCATTGCGGCAGTTCGGGAACCGGGACGGGGATCGCCGCGACGATATGGTCGGTGGCCGCCGCGGCCGACACCACGCATTCGAGCAGGGAGTTGCTGGCCAGGCGGTTGGCCCCGTGCAGGCCGGTGAATGCCGTTTCGCCGACGGCGTAGAGCCCCTGCAAGTCGGTCCGCGCGGCGAGATCGGTGACGACGCCGCCGCAGTTGAAATGGGCCGCGGGCACCACGGGAATCCACTGACGGGACATGTCGATGCCGAGTTCGAGGCAACGGGCCTGGATGTTGGGGAAGTGGCTGCGCAGGAACTCGGCGGGTTTATGGGTGATGTCGAGGTAGACGCAGTCGACACCATGACGCTTCATCTCGTAGTCAATGGCCCTGGCAACGACATCCCGCGTCGCCAGTTCGGCGCGGGGATCGTGTTCCGGCATGAAACGCGTGCCATTCGGCAGGCGAAGCACGGCGCCTTCGCCGCGAACCGCCTCGGAGATGAGGACGGACTTGGCGTGCGGATGATAGAGACAGGTCGGATGGAACTGGACGAATTCCATGTTCGCCACCCGGCAGCCCGCCCGCCAGGCCATGGCAACGCCGTCCCCGGTTGCCGTATCGGGGTTGGTGGTGACGAGATAAACCTTGCCGGCACCACCGGTGGCCAGCACCGTGTGCGGCGCCGCGAAGGTCAATACCCGGTCGCCTTCGATGTCGAGGACATAGGCGCCAAGGCAGCGGTTCGTCGCCAGGCCGAGCTTGGCGCCGGTAATCAGGTCGATGCCGATGTGCCGCTCGCAAACGGTGATGTTGCCATGGCCGCGCACCCGCTCCGTCAGCGTCTCCTGCACGGCGAGCCCGGTCGCGTCGGCGGCGTGGATGACCCGCCGCTGGCTGTGTCCGCCTTCGCGCGTCAGGTGGTAAGCACCGCCGCCATCGCGGGTGAAGGGAACGCCCTGTTCGATCAACCAGCCGATTGCGGCGGGGCCGCGCTCGACGACGAAGCGGGTCGCCGCCGGATCGCAGAGGCCGGCACCGGCGACCAGTGTGTCGCGGATATGGGCTTCGGTCGAATCGACCGGGTCTAGCACCGCCGCGATGCCGCCCTGGGCCCAGGCCGAGGCCGAGTCCTCGAGCCTGCGCTTGGTGATGAGGGCGACTTTTAGGCCGTGATCGGCGAGGCGCAGGGCGGATGCCTGTCCGGCCAGTCCGCTGCCGATCACCAGGGTGTCGAACCGGAAGGTGGCTGCCTGATTCATGCTCGGCGGAATATAGCATTTCCCCGGCTTCCTATTCACCTTGGAACTAATCCGGATAGCGCCTGTCTTTGCATACAACCGCTGATTGTCGCAGCGAGTGGGCAGAAACCGGCAAGTGCGGGTTCTCGCGGTATACTGGTGCCATAACAGCCGGAAGATTATCCGGCGCCAATTCCGCCCGAACACAAAACGGTACGCACTTGTCGATGGGAGACCGCGAAGCAGACCAAATCCTGGTCGAGCGCGTCCAGAGCGGTGACAAGCAGGCTTTCGGTCTGCTGGTCACAAAATACCAGCGCAAGCTGGTCCGCTTGCTGGCGCGCCTGATTCGCGATCCCGCCGAGGTCGAGGACGTCGCCCAGGAGACGTTCATCAAGGCCTACCGCGCGCTGCCCAGCTTCCGCGGCGATAGCGCGTTTTACACGTGGCTTTACCGGATCGGCGTCAACACGGCGAAGAATTGGTTGGTTTCGCACGGGCGGCGCGTGCCTACGACTACCGATGTGGCCAGCGAGGATGCCGAAAGCTACGAGAATGGCGAATTGTTGCGCGACGTCAACACGCCCGAACGCTTGTTGATGTCTAAGGAAATTGGCGACACCGTCGAAGCGGCGATGAATGCCCTCCCCGAGGAGTTGCGGACGGCGGTGATGCTGCGGGAGATTGAAGGCTTGTCGTACGAGGAAATCGCGCAGGTGATGGATTGCCCGATCGGCACCGTGCGTTCGCGGATATTCCGGGCCCGCGAGGCGATCGCGCACAGGCTCAAGCCCCTGCTCGATACGGGGCCCGATCAAAGATGGTAGAGGTGGTGGAAAAATGAAGTCACGGCTTTCCGCGCTGATGGACGGCGAACTCGAAGCTCACGAAGTGGCGCCGGTACTCAATGCCGTTGTCGGCGACGAGGCGCTAAGGAACGAGTGGCGGTTGTATCACCTGATCGGCGACGCGGTGCGGCGCGAACCGGCGATGGCGGTCGATCTCTCCCAGGGGGTCATCGCGGCGCTGCAGAACGAACCGACCATAATGGCTCCGGCGCGTTCGGCGACGACGGCGCGGGATCGCTTCTGGCGCGGCACAGTGGCGATGGCGGCAGGTCTCGGCGGGATTGCCGTGGTCGGCTGGATGGCATTGTCATCGCCGCGATTGCCGCCGCCCTCGCAACTGGCCGCGCGAACCCCCGTTGCCGCGGCACAGCCGGTGGTGGCCGCCACCGGGCCGGCGAGCGGCCGCATGCAGGAGTTTCTGGTCGCCCACCAGACTTATTCTCCCGGCGGTCAAATGCAGAGCGGGACCCGATATATCCGTACCGTTTCCGCCGGCCGATGAATCGGGGCGTCGTCGCGCTGCTTTGCGCCGCGATGGCGGCGGCGCTGGTTTCTCCAGCCGAGGCGACTCCGCAGAACGATGCGCTGTCGTGGCTCAACCGCCTCTCGGCCGCGGCGCACCGGCTGAACTACAGCGGAACTTTTGTCTACCAGAACGGCGCCATATCCGAAACTTCGCGGATCATTCATCTGGTCGACGGGGGCAACGAACTCGAGCGCCTCGAGGTGCTCGACGGCAGCGCGCGCGAGGTGGTGCGAACCAATGACGAAGTCAAGTGCTACCTGCCGGACAGCCAGCTGCTGATCGTCGAGCGGCGCAGCCAGCAACGCGGTTTTCCCGCGCTGCTGCCGGCCGGCCTGATGGAACTCGGCGACTATTACGTCGTACGCAAGGGCGCGACAGGCCGGGTGGCCGGCTTCGACAGCCAGTCCATCGTGCTCGAGCCGCGCGACGAATTCCGCTACGGACACAGCTTCTGGGTCCATAGCGATTCGGGTCTGCTGCTCAAGGCGGGCATGGTCGACGAACGTGGCCAGGTGCTCGAATCCTTCGCCTTCACGCAATTGCAGATCGGCGGGTTGATCGACCGGCAGAGCCTGAAATCACGCTACGACAGTGCCGACCGCGGTGCCCAGGACTGGCGCATCGACCAGATACAGACCCAGGAGGCGCGAGCCGAGGATTCTTCCTGGCAGTTCCGGACTCCGCTGCCGGGATTCCGCCGGGTTGCAGAAATGAAGCGTCCCGCCCGTCCCGGTGCTCCGGAGAGCACTCACGTCGTCTTCTCGGATGGTCTCGCGGCGATTTCCGTGTTCATCGAACCTCTTGCCGGCCTCGCGCCGGCGCCGGTGAACGGGTTTTCGACGATGGGTGCGGTCAATATCTACAAGCGGGTCAGCGGCGACTACCTGCTGGTCGTGATGGGCGAGGTACCGGTCATCAGCCTCAAGCGGCTGGGCGACGGCATCGAGGCGAAACGGCGATGAGCGAAGCGACTCCCGGTGTCGTGACGCGGATCGAGGATGGCACCGCCTGCGTCGAGATCGGGCCGCGCGCCGCCGGTTGCGGCCGCTGCCACGAGCCCGGTGGCTGCGCCTCCGGCCTTGTCGGCGGCGTCGATCGGCCGCGGCGCCGCACCTATCGGTTGCCGAACACCGTCGGCGCCGACGTCGGCGACAAGGTGCTGCTGGTGATGCGGGACGGCGCCCTGCTCAGGGTGTCGCTGCTGGCCTACCTGCTGCCCGCGCTGCTGGTCATCGTCGGGGCCGGGCTCGGCAATGCTTCCTCCGATGCCGCCGCCATCATCGGCGCTCTGCTCGGACTTGCCGCCGGCATGGGTGTGCTGCGCCTCATACAGGCCAGAATCCTGGCCTCGCGGGAACCTCTGCTGTCGATGCGTATCCAATCGTGCGATTTTCATTGGCACAAGGAACCCCCCACATGCTGAAACGCCTGATGGTTGCAGTCTGCATATCGCTGCTGGCGGTCGTCGCCGGCGCCCAGACACTGCCTGATTTCACCGACCTTGTCGAAAAGCAGGGAGCGGCGGTGGTCAACATCAGCACGACCCAGGTCATCCACGGCAATCGCGGACCGCGCGGCATGCCCTTCGACGAGGACGATCCGGCCTACGAGTTCTTCCGCCGCTTTTTCCCACAGCATCCGGGCGGGCCGGAGATACCGCACGAGTTCGAGAACAAGTCGCTCGGCTCGGGATTCATCATCAGCGCCGACGGCTACATACTGACCAACGCCCACGTGGTCGACGCCGCCGACGAGGTGATGGTCAAGCTAACCGACAAGCGCGAACTCAAGGCCCGGGTGATCGGTGCCGACAAGCGTACCGACGTCGCCCTGCTCAAGATCGAGGCGTCCGGATTGCCGGCGGTCCGGATCGGCGATCCGAACCGCCTGCGGGTCGGGGAATGGGTGGTGGCCATCGGTTCGCCGTTCGGCTTCGAGAATTCGGTGACGGCCGGCATCGTCAGTGCCAAGGGGCGCTCGCTGCCCCAGGAAAATTATGTCCCCTTCATCCAGACCGATGCCGCGGTCAATCCCGGCAACTCCGGCGGCCCGTTGTTCAACCTCAAGGGGGAGGTGATCGGCATCAACTCGCAGATCTATTCCCGCTCCGGGGGATTCATGGGCCTGTCCTTCGCCATTCCGATCGACATCGCCATGGACGTGGAAGGCCAGCTCAAGGCCGGCGGCAAGGTGAGCCGCGGCCGGCTCGGCGTGGTGATCCAGGAAGTGACCAAGGAACTCGCCGATTCCTTCGGTCTGTCCAAGCCGCAGGGCGCGCTGGTGGTGTCGGTGGAGAAGGGTGCGCCGGGCGAGAAGGCCGGGATCGAAATCGGCGACGTGATTCTGCGCTTCGACAGCAAAGCCATCAGTCAGTCGGCCGATTTGCCGCGCGCCGTCGGCGGGACGCGGCCGGGAACCACGGTGACCCTGCAGGTTTGGCGCAAGGGCGCGACGAAGGAACTGAGCGCCACCGTCGCCGAGATGCCGGAAGAGAAGGTGGCCTCGCAGCACGGCCGGGACCACCGCGGCAAACCTGCCGAGTCCGCGGCGGCCAACCGGATGGGGCTGGTGCTGTCCGAACTGACCGCTGAGCAGAAGCGCGATCTCAAGCTCGCCGGCGGCGTCGTCGTCGATGACCTGCGCGGCAGCGCCGGCCGCTACGATCTGCACTCCGGGGACATCATCCTTACTCTGATCGCCAAGGGCAGCCAGACCGACATCAAGTCGGTCGAGCAATTCAACAAGCTGATCGCCGGCTTCGACAAGACCGCAGTCTTCACGCTGCTCGTGCACCGCGGCGACACGCAGAGTTTCGTCACCATCAAAGGAATCGGCGATAAGTGAGCCGCGGCTGACGCTCTACGGGCGCAGCTACTGCCACCTCTGCGATGACATGCTCGCCGCACTGGAAGCGTTGCGCGGCGAGTTCCGGTTCGCCGTCGAGGTCGTCGATGTCGATGCCGACCCGCATCTCATCGCCCGGTATGACGCACTGGTGCCGGTGCTGGTCGCCGAAGGACGGGAACTCTGTCACCACTTTCTCGATCCGGCCGCGGTGCGTGAATATCTGGTCGATTTCCGCTAGAATCCGGGCTTCGCGATCCGTCAAAAGGCGCTGAAACGGCGCCTTTTTTCTTGTGCAACAGATCCGCAATTTTTCCATCATCGCCCACATCGACCACGGTAAGTCCACCCTGGCCGACCGCATCATCCAGCGTTGCGGCGGCCTGTCGGATCGCGAGATGGAGGAACAGGTGCTCGACTCGATGGATCTCGAGCGCGAGCGCGGCATTACCATCAAGGCCCAGACCGCGGCGCTCTGGTATCTGGCCCGCGACGGCAAGCGCTACAACCTGAACCTCATCGACACTCCCGGCCACGTCGATTTCTCCTACGAGGTATCGCGCTCGCTGTCGGCCTGCGAAGGCGCGCTGCTGGTGGTCGACGTCTCCCAGGGAGTCGAGGCGCAGACCGTGGCCAACTGCTACACGGCCATCGAGCTCGGCGTCGAAGTCGTGCCGGTGCTGAACAAGATGGACCTGCCGCAGGCCAATCCGGATGCGGCGCGCCAGGAAATCGAAGATGTCATCGGCATTGACGCAAGCGCCGCCGTGCCGGTCAGCGCCAAGACCGGCGCGGGTATCGACGACATCCTCGAGGCCGTCATCGCCCGCATTCCCGCCCCCCGGGGCGATCCCGGCGCAGCGTTGAAGGCGCTGATCATCGACTCCTGGTTCGATAACTATGTCGGCGTGGTGATGCTGGTGCGCGTCGTCGACGGCGTGCTGCGGCCCAAGGAGCGGATCCGCCTGATGTCCACCGGCTCGGCTCATCTGTGCGAGCAGGTCGGCGTGTTTACGCCGAAGGCCGAGCCGCGCGAGCAGCTCGGCGCCGGCGAGGTCGGTTTCGTCATATCGGGCATCAAGGAGTTGAAGGCCGCCAAGGTCGGCGATACGGTGACGACCGTCGAGCGACCGGCGACGGTAGCGCTGCCGGGTTTCAAGGAAATCAAACCCCAGGTCTTCGCCGGCCTCTATCCGGTCGAAGCCAACCAGTACGATGCCTTGCGCGATTCGCTCGAGAAGCTACACCTCAACGATTCCTCGCTGCAGTACGAACCGGAAGTCTCGCAGGCGCTCGGTTTCGGTTTTCGCTGCGGCTTTCTCGGCCTGCTGCACATGGAGATCGTCCAGGAGCGCCTCGAGCGCGAGTTCGATCAGGACCTGATCACCACGGCGCCGACGGTGGTCTACGAGGTACTGCTGCGCGACGGCACGGTCATCCGGGTCGAGAACCCGTCGAAACTGCCGGAAGCGCAGAAGATCGACGAGATCCGCGAGCCGATCATCACCGCGACCATCTTCGTGCCGCAGGACTACCTCGGTGCCGTCATCGTGCTCTGCGAACAGAAGCGGGGCACCCAGGTCAATCTGGCCTATCACGGTCGCCAGGTGCAGCTGACCTACAATATGCCGATGGCCGAAGTGGTCATGGACTTCTTCGACAAGCTGAAATCCGTTTCCCGTGGCTACGCATCGCTCGATTACGACTTCAAGGAATATCGCGCCGCCGAGGTGGTCAAACTCGACATCCTGATCAACGGCGAACGCGTCGATGCCCTGTCGGTAATCGTGCATCGGGCCAATGCCCCGTATCGCGGCCGCGAGCTGGCGGCGAAGATGCGTGAGCTGATTCCGCGCCAGATGTACGACGTGGCGATCCAGGCGGCGATCGGCTCGACCATCGTCGCCCGCGAGAACGTCAAGGCGATGCGCAAGGATGTCCTGGCCAAGTGCTACGGCGGCGACATCACCCGCAAGAAGAAGCTTCTCGAGAAGCAGAAGGCCGGCAAGAAGCGCATGAAGCAGGTCGGCCGCGTCGAGATTCCCCAGGAAGCCTTCCTCGCCGTGCTTCGTGTTAATGACAAATAACTAGACTGGTCCGTTTGCCGATGCGCCAATTCGAACAGATGGGATTCAATTTCGCCCTGATCCTCTTCGTGCTCCTGGTCGTGACCGGAGCGGTCTGGGTCGCCGACCACTTCTGGCTGCGCCGGCGCCGTCCGGCCGAAGGCCCCGAGCCCTGGTGGGTCGAGTACGGCGCCAGCTTCTTCCCCGTCATCCTGGCGGTCTTCCTGCTGCGCTCGTTTCTCGTCGAACCCTTCAAGATCCCCTCCGGTTCGATGATCCCGACCCTGCTTGTCGGCGACTTCATCCTCGTCAACAAGTATGCCTATGGCATTCGACTGCCACTGCTCAACAGGAAGGTCGTCGACGTCGGCATGCCGCAGCGCGGCGACGTGATGGTGTTCCGCTACCCGGTCAACCCGTCCCTCGACTACATCAAGCGCGTCGTCGGCCTGCCCGGCGACAAGGTCGTGTACCGCAACAAGCGCCTGTCGATCAACGGCGCGGACATGCCGCAGACGCGCGAGGGCGACTTCCTCGATCGCGATCGCCTCTACTACACGCCGCGCTACGAAGAGATGCTCGGCGCGGTCCGCCACGACATCCTCGTCGACAGCGAGGCGCCGCCCTACGTGATGCAGCCGATGCAGTTCGCGAACCGCGACAATTGCCACTACAATAGCGATGGCTTCGTATGCCAGGTTCCCGCCGGTCACTATTTCGTCATGGGCGACAACCGCGACAACTCCCAGGACAGCCGGGTCTGGGGCTTCGTCCCGGACGAGAACATCGTCGGCAAGGCCTTCTTCATCTGGTTCAATTTCGGCGACCTGAAGCGGATCGGGTCGTTCAGGTAAGACGGAGGGCTTTATGCGCAATCAGCGCGGCGTCACGCTGCTCGGGGTGGTCATTGTCGGCTTCATCCTGCTGCTGGCGACCATCGTCGGGGTCAAGGTCGGGCCCGAGTACATGGAATACTACAAGATCGTCAAGAACATCAAGGCGGTCGCCCAGGACCACAATCTCGCGTCGGCCTCGCCGAACGACATCCGCCTGGCCTACGCGCGGCGTGCCGAGATCGACCAGATCCAGGCCGTCAGCTACAAGGATATCGACATCGGCCGCGACGGCGGCCAGTTGGTCATTTCCTTTTCCTACAACAAGGTGGTTCCCCTCTTCGCCAACGTCAGCCTGTTGCTCGAATTCGAGGGGAGTTCCGCCGGGCGGTGATGGCGCAGGAGCAGCTCGAAGCGGTGCTGGGCCACGTCTTCGCGCGCCGTGATCTGCTCCACCAGGCCCTGACGCATCGCAGTCACGGCACGCCGCACAACGAGCGCCTCGAATTTCTCGGCGACAGCGTGCTCAACTGCGTGGTCGCCGCGCTGCTGTTCGCGGCCTTGCCCGAAGCGCGCGAAGGCGAGCTGTCGCGGCTCCGCGCCGGTCTGGTACGCCAGGACAGCCTGGTCCGGATTGCCCGAATCCTGGGTCTCGGCGAGCACCTTAGGCTCGGCGAGGGGGAGATGCGCAGCGGCGGCGCAAGCCGCCCCTCGATTCTCGCCGACACGCTCGAGGCCCTGTTCGGCGCAGTCTATCTGGACGGCGGTTTCGCGGCCGCCGAGGCGGTCATTGCCGGGCTCTACGCGCCGTTCATGGCCGGCATCGATTCGCAGACCATCGGCAAGGACGCCAAGACGGCGCTGCAGGAGTGGCTGCAGGCACGGCACTTCGCCCTGCCGCAATACCTGCTCCTGGCGACCCGGGGCGAAGCCCACGCGCAGTCCTTCGAGGTCGAATGCCGGATCGCCGAACTGGGGCTCAGCGGGCGGGGCCGCGGCGCCAGCCGTCGGGCCGCGGAGCAGGAGGCGGCACAGGCCATCCTCGGGGATATCGCCGATAAATGAATACGACCGCCTTTCGCACCGGATATCTCGCCATCGTCGGGCGCCCGAATGTCGGCAAGTCGACGCTCAACAACCACCTGGTCGGTGCCAAGATCAGCATCACCTCGCGCAAGGCACAGACGACGCGGCACCGCATTCATGGCGTGCTGACGACGGCCGACTGCCAGTTTATCTTCGTCGACACGCCGGGATTTCAGACGCGGCACAGGAATGCCTTGAACCGCCTGATGAATCGGTCCGTTGCCGTCGCCCTGGCCGGGGTCGACGTCGTCTTATTCGTCGTCGAGGCGGGCCGTTTCGGCGAGGCCGACCGCGACGTCGTTCGTCTCCTGCCGCCGGGGCTGCCGGTGCTGCTGGTGATCAACAAGATCGACCGACTGGCCGACCGGACGCGGCTCTTGCCTTTCATCGACAGCGTTGCCGGGGAATTCGCGTTTGCCGAAATCGTCCCGGTCAGCGCCGAGAAGGGGAGCAATCTCGACGAATTGCTGCGCACCGCGGCCCGCTATCTGCCCGACGCGCCGCCCGTATTCGCCGAAGACGAAATGACCGATCGTTCGGAGCGCTTTCTCGCCGCCGAACTGCTGCGCGAAAAGCTATTTCGCAATCTCGGCGAGGAACTGCCCTATGGCATGGCCGTCGAAATCGAACGCTTCGAACTTGACGGCGAACTTCGCCGCATCTTTGCCGCGATCATCGTCGACAAGCAGGCCCACAAGGCCATTGTCATAGGCCGGGGCGGCGCGACGCTCAAGCGGATCGGCGCCGATGCCCGTCGCGACATGGAACAACTGTTCGGCGGCAAGGTCTGGCTGGAGACCTGGGTCAAGGTGAAAAGCGGCTGGAGCGACGACGAGCGGGCGCTGAAAAGCCTCGGCTACGAATGAATGCCGTGCGCTCGCGCGTCGACGGCCAGCGGGCCTATGTCCTGCATGCCTACCCCTACAGCGAGACCAGCCAGATCGTCGATGTGTTCAGCCGCGGCCATGGGCGCCTGCCCCTGCTGGCGCGCGGCGCGCGGCGGCCGCGCTCGTCCCTGCGCGGCATTCTGCAGGGCTTTCAGCCGCTCGAGCTGGCCTGGTTCGGCGCCGGCGAGGTCAAGACGCTGGCCAAGGCGGAATGGTGCGGCGGCCTGCCGCCGTTGCAGGGCAAGGCGCTTTTCGTCGGTTATTATCTGAATGAACTGCTGATGAAGCTGCTGCCGCGCGAAGACGCCCACGATCGCCTGTTCGACGCCTACGAGGAGGCGCTGCGCGCCCTGGTGCAGCGGGCGGGCGACGCCGCGACGTTGCGCCGCTTCGAGACGGCGCTGCTGCGCGAACTCGGTTACGGCCTGGTGCTCGATCGCGAAGCGGGTAGCGGGAACCCCGTCGAGGCCGGGCACGACTATGTATTCGTCATCGAGCGTGGGGCGATTCCGGCCGCCGCCGCCGCGGAGGACGGCCAGGCGCGGATTTCCGGCCGCACGCTGCTCGACATGGCCGCAGACCGTTACGAAGAGGCGCGGACGCTGGCGGAAAGCAAACAGCTGATGCGGCGGCTGCTTACCCACTACCTGGGTGGCCAGCTGCTGCAGTCGAGGAAGGTCTTCATGGAGCTGCCGGAAACGTGATCGAACTCGGCGTCAATATCGACCATGTCGCCACCTTGCGCCAGGCGCGCGGCACCGCCTATCCCGACCCGGTGCGCGCCGCGCTGCTCGCCGAACGCTGCGGCGCCGACGCCATCACCCTGCATCTGCGCGAGGACCGGCGCCACATCCAGCCGCGCGACGTCGAGATGCTGCGGCGGCAGCTGGCGACGCGGATGAATCTCGAGGCGGCGGTGACCGGCGAGATGATCGACTTCGCCGTGCGTATCCGGCCCGAGGACGTCTGCCTAGTCCCCGAGCGTCGCCAGGAACTGACCACCGAGGGCGGCCTCGACGTGGCCGGCGGCTACGAACAGGTGAGGGTGGCGGTCGCTCGGCTGCAGGCTGCCGGGATCCGGGTCTCGCTGTTCATCGATGCCGATTTGGGCCAGATCGACGCGGCCAAGGCGACCGGGGCACAGGCCATCGAGATTCATACCGGCGCCTACGCGGAAGCAGCCGCTGATGCGAGCCAAAGCGAACTGGCGCGCATCCGCGCCGCCGTGGCGCACGGTCGCGCGCGGGGACTGAAAGTCAACGCCGGCCACGGCCTGAATTATGACAACGTCCAGCCGATCGCGGCGATCCCGGAAATCGCCGAACTCAACATCGGCCACGCCATCGTCGCCGAAGCGATATTCCGCGGCTGGGAGACCGCCGTGCGCGACATGAAAGACCTGATGCTGGCGGCGCGGGCGCGGCCATGATCCGCGGCATCGGCACCGACATCGTTGCCGTGGCGCGCATGGAGGCGCTCTTCAGGCGCCACGGCGAAAGGGCCCTGGCCAAGATCCTGGCGCCCGCAGAGCGCGAGGACTGCCGGCGATCCCCCGATCCGGCGCGCTTTCTCGCCAAGCGCTTCGCCGCCAAGGAAGCCCTGGGCAAGGCGCTTGGCACCGGCATCCGGGCTCCGGCGCTGTTGCCCGACATGTCGATCGTGCACGATGCGCTGGGCCGGCCCGGCTTTCATCTGGCACCGGAACTGGCGGCGGCGCTGGCTGGTTGTGCCGCCTACCTTAGCCTAAGCGACGAGCGCGACTATGCCGTCGCCTTCGTGATTCTGGAACAGCGATGAAGCAGCTTGGTCTGGGGCCACTGATGATCGACATCGCCGGCCAGGAACTGAGCGACGTCGATCGCGCGCGCCTTTGCCACCCGCTGGTCGGCGGGCTGATTCTGTTTGCCCGCAACTACGCCTCACCGGAGCAGCTGCGGCGCCTTTGTGCGGAGGTTCATGGACTGCGCCGGCCCCGCCTGGCGATCGCCGTCGATCACGAGGGCGGGCGCGTCCAGCGCTTCCGCGAGGGCTTCACGCGGCTGCCGCCGATGCGTGCGCTCGGCCGGCTCTGGGATGGCGACCGGGCCGCGGCAAGGACAATGGCATTGAGCCTCGGGTTTGTGCTGGCCGCCGAACTTCGCGCCTGCGGGGTGGATTTCTCATTTACGCCGGTGCTCGATCTCGACTACGGCCGCAGTAGGGTCATCGGCGATCGCTCCTTTCACCGCCAAGCGCAAGCCGTCGTCGAACTGGCCGGCGCCCTGATCGAAGGCCTGAAACGGGCCGGGATGGCCTCATGCGGCAAGCATTTTCCGGGTCACGGCTGGGTCGAGGCCGATTCGCATGTGGCGATTCCCGTGGACGAGCGCGACTACGAGCAGATCGCCGCCGCCGACCTAGAACCGTACCGGCGCCTAAGGCTCGACGCGGTGATGCCGGCCCATGTCGTCTATCCGCGCGTCGATCCGCGTCCGGCCGGCTTTTCAGCGGCATGGATCGACAGGCTGCGGAGCGAGTTCGGCTGCGACGGAGTGATTTTCAGCGATGACCTAAGCATGGAAGGGGCGAGCGTCGCCGGCGGCATCGTCAACCGCGCCGAGGCTGCCTGGACGGCCGGCTGCGATATGCTGCTGGTCTGCAATGCGGCGGACGCGGTGGCCGAGCTTCTCGAGCACTGGCGGCCGAATCCCGAGCCGCGGCGTAGCGGCCGCGTCGGCCGCCTGCTGCCCGGATCGGCGGCGCCGCAGGACATTGCGCTGCAGTCCGATGCCGCCTATCTCGCCGCCGTGCGCGCGATCGCCTCGCTGGCGGCCTGAAACGGCGGCACGAACGAGGGCTCTAAGCGCTACTTGACGCGATTGCGGTATTCGCCGGTCCGGGTGTCGATCTCGATCTTGTCGCCGATCTCGACGAACAGCGGCACCGGCAGCTCGAAGCCGCTGCTGACCTTGGCCGGTTTCATCACCTTGCCCGAAGTATCGCCCTTGACGGCCGGCTCGGTGTAGATGACTTCGCGAACCACCGAGTTCGGCAGTTCGACCGACATCGCCTTGCCGTCGTAGAACACGACTTCGCAGGGCATGCCGACCTCGAGATAGTTGAGACCGTCGCCGATGTTGTCGCCTTCGACCTCGTACTGGTTGTACTCGGCGTCCATGAACACGTAAAGCGGGTCTGCGAAGTACGAATAGGTGCATTCCCGGCGTTCGAGCACGACCAGCTCGAATTTGTCGTCGGCCTTGTAGACCGCCTCGCTCGGCGCGCCGCTGAGCAGGTTCTTCATTTTCATCTTGACCACGGCGGAGTTTCGGCCGGACTTGTTGTATTCGGCCTTTTGCACGACCAGCGGCGCGGCGCCGACCATGATCACGTTGCCGGCGCGGAGTTCCTGAGCAGTTTTCATCGCAAAGCCCTACGAAGCTGGATTAAACGAACGATTTTAACCTGGCCTCGACGAATTCCGCCAGACTCGTCGCCAAGTCTTTTTGCGTCGCCAAGCGCTGTGCCCAGCGGCCGGCATGGGTATCGAGGGCCTTGCGCTGTTCCCAGAGGCTCCCCCAGTCCGCTGCGGCGCCGCGGTTCCACTGGTTCCAGAATTCGCGGCAGACCATCGCCGGCCGTGCCGGCATGTCCTCGCAGTAGCGGTCGAGAAAGGCAGCGAGCTTCAGCCGGTGGGCGTCGTCGTCCTGGGGGTAGATGTGCCAGATCAGCGGCCGAGCCGCCCATTGGGCGCGGACGAACGAATCCTCGCCGCGGACGAAGTTGATGTCGCAGGCCCATAGAAGGGCGTCGAAATCCTTCTGCGGCACGAAGGGCAGGGCGTGAATCGTCAGCCGGCCGCGGCGATGCACGCTCCCGGGCCGCAGCTCCTCGCCCATCACAGCGGCGAGCTGGTCGAGGATCCGCCCCTGGCGGACGAAACAGCGTACCGGCTTGGCTCCCTGCTGCCAGGTTTCGACGAGCGCGGGCAGGGCCGGATTGTCGTAGCAGAACAACGAAACGCTGATCTCGCCGGCCTGCGGCGTCGGCAGGCCGAGCGCCGCCCAACCGGCGGCACAATCGCCCTGAAAGGCGGCGCGGCGCTCGAGCAAACGTTCTTCGCGAATCAGGCCGCCGGTTTCGGTCGTGAAGCCGGGGAAGAAGAAGTGCTTGAGGAGCGGCAGGCGCGGATGCGGCGAGGCGCGCCGGTGGCAGTCCTCGATCCATTGCTCGGCGCTGAGGTATTCGAGATTGATCCAGACCGGCGGCGGTGTCCGCGTGGCCATTGCGGCGACATAGCCGGCCGGCAGCTCGCAGGCGAAGGCTTCGATGACGACCTGGGCCGGCAGCGCCACCGGGAACGGATCGGACCATAAGCGGATTTCGACGCCGGCGATCCGCTGGGTCGCCTGAGCCGGGTCCGCCTGCGGGCAGAGACGCGCCAGTGCCGCGAGGTCGTCGCACCACAGGCGCACCGACTGGCCGCGCTCGTCGACCAGCTGGCGGGCCAGTCGCCAGCAGACGCCGGCATCACCGAAGTTGTCGACGACCTTGCAGAAAATGTCCCAGGTCGGGTTCGAATAGGAGATCACGATGTCGCTGGACAGCGGGGTGCGCAGAAGCCAGAATTCCTCCCGATGCGAGACAATTTATCCGATACGCTGGCCGAATGCACGCATTGTTCGCGCCTGGCGCGCTTCCTCGGCGAGGTCCGCGCCCGGCATCCCGATTACCATGCGCGGCCGGTTGCGCCATTCGGCGACCCCGCCGCGCGCCTGCTGATCGTCGGACTGGCGCCCGGCATGCACGGCGCCAACCGCAGCGGGCGCCCGTTCACCGGTGATTATGCCGGTGTCTTGCTCTACGCGACGCTCCACCGCTTCGGCTTCGCCAGCGCGGCGGTCTCGGTTTCGGCCGGCGACGGTCTTCGGCTGCGCGACTGCCGGGTCACCAACGCGGTGAAGTGCCTGCCGCCGCAGAACAAACCGGAGCCCGTCGAAATCCGCTCCTGCAACCGCTATCTGGCGGCCGAACTGGCAGCGTCCGCCGATGTGAAGGTGCTGCTCGCCCTCGGCGCGATCGCACATCGCGCCGTGCTGATGGCTTACGGCCTGAGGCCGGGCGCCTTCACCTTCGGCCATGGCGCCCGCCACCAGCTTCCCGACGGGCGCGTGCTTTTCGACAGCTACCACTGCAGTCGCTACAACACGCAGACCCGGCGGCTCACCGAGGCCGCCTTCCACGATGTCTTCGCCGCCATCCGGGACGAACTCGGCGGCCTTTGATCCGCGACCCCTGCTGGCCTCGCTGCCCGACGATCCCGGCGTCTACCGGATGATCGGCGAGGGCGCGGCGGTGCTCTACGTCGGCAAGGCGAAGAACCTCAGGAAGCGCGTCAGCTCCTACTTCCAGAAGAGCCTGCACAGCCCCCGCATCGCGCTGATGCTGCAGCAGGTGCGGGCGGTCGAATTTACCGCGACACGTTCCGAGGCCGAGGCCCTGATCCTCGAAAACACGCTGATCAAGAAGTTGGTGCCGAAGTACAACATCCTCTTCCGCGACGACAAATCCTATCCCTACATCGGCCTGTCGGCCGCCGAGTTTCCGCGTCTCGCCTTCCACCGCGGCGCCTTCGAGCGCAAGGCGCGCTACTTCGGCCCGTTTCCGAATGCCAACGCGGTCCGCGAAACCATCCAGCTGGTGCAGAAGACCTTTCTGCTGCGGACCTGCGAGGACGCCGTCTTCCGCAATCGCTCGCGGCCCTGCCTGCTGCACCAGATCCACCGCTGCAAGGGGCCCTGCGTCGGCATGGTTTCGGCGGACGACTACGCCGCCGACGTGAGACTCGCCGATATGTTCCTGCGCGGCCGTCATGCCGAAGTCATCGAACGGCTGACTGAAGCGATGCACGCGGCCGCCGCGGAAATGCGCTTCGAGCAGGCCGCGGCGCTGCGCGACCAGGTGCGCTCGCTGCAGGCGGTGCTGCACCGGCAGTACGTGAGCTCCATCGGCGGCGAGGACATCGACATAATTGCGGCGCTGGCCGACGGTCGCCGCATCTGCGTCAATCTGGCGATGGTACGGGCCGGCCTGCATCTCGGCGACCGCCCCTGCTTTCCGCGGAACGAGGTCGATTGCGCCGCCGACGAGGCTCTGATCGCCTTCGTCGAGCAGCATTACCTCGACCACCCGCCGCCGCTGCGCCTGATCGTCGGCCTCGACGCGCTTAGCGACGTCGAGGCCGTGCTCCACGCTGTCGCCGCCAAGGTGGTGGTGGCGCGGCCGCGCAATGAGATGGAGCGGGCCTGGCTGGCCATGGCGGAGAACAATGCCCGTCTGGCCATCGAGGCCCGCCGGCAGGTCGCGGCGGGCGCCGGCGAGCGGCTGGAGGCGCTGCGCGATGTCCTCGATCTCGGCGAGCCGCCGGCGCGCATCGAATGCTTCGACATCAGTCATACCCAGGGCGAGGGCACCGTCGCCTCCTGCGTCGTCTGCCTCGACGGCAGCATGGCACCGGCGGAGTACCGGCGCTTCAACATCGCCGCCATCACCCCCGGCGACGACTACGCCGCCATGCGCCAGGCATTGACCCGGCGTTTCGAGAAAGTCGCCGCCGGCGAGGCGATCGCGCCGGACCTGCTGCTGGTCGATGGCGGCAAGGGACAGCTGCGCGTCGCCCTCGAGGTGCTGGCCGAACTCGGCATCGAACGTCTGCCGGTGGTCGGCGTCGCCAAGGGCGAGGGCCGCAAGCCGGGGCTCGAGTCGCTGTTCGTCCGGTGGCGCGAAGAACCGCTACAATTGCCGGCGAACAACGCTGCGCTGCATCTGGTGCAGGAAGTGCGCGACGAGGCACACCGCTTCGCCATCGCCGGGCATCGGGCGCGGCGCGCCAGGGCCCGCGGCCGCTCGCAGCTGGAGGATGTCGCCGGCATTGGGCCGGCGCGGCGCAAAAGGCTGCTGGCATTCTTCGGCGGCGTCGCCGGTGTCCGGGCGGCGACCGTCGAAGACCTGGCCCGCGTCGATGGCATCAGCCGCGCCCTGGCCGAACGGATTTACCGCGAACTGCACTGAGACGCCCACCGACACGGAATTCATGCCGATCAACATTCCCAACCTGCTGACCTGGACGCGCATCGTGTTGATTCCGCTGTTCGTCGGCGTGTTCTACCTGCCGCCGCACTGGATGAGCGCGACGGACCAGAACATCTATGCGACGGTCATTTTCGTGGCCGCGGCGCTGACCGACTGGTTCGACGGCTGGCTGGCCCGCAAGCTCGGCCAGACCTCGGCCTTCGGTGCCTTTCTCGATCCGGTCGCCGACAAGCTGATGGTCGCCGCGGCCCTGCTCGTGCTGGTGCAGATGGAGCGCGCCGACGCCATCGTCGCCTTCATCATCATCGGCCGCGAGGTCACCATTTCGGCGCTGCGCGAGTGGATGGCCAAGATCGGCGCGGCGAAAAGCGTCGCCGTCTCCTTCATCGGCAAGATCAAGACGGTGGCGCAGATGATCGCCATTCCGCTGCTGCTGTTCCACACCCCGCTCGGTCCCATCGATGCCCAGCAATGGGGAGCCTGGCTGCTCGGCGGCGCGGCGCTGCTGACGATCTGGTCGATGGCCTACTACCTTAGAATGGCCTGGCCCGAGTTGACAGGGTCGAAGGGGGCGATATAATTCGCAGCTCTTTGCGGGAATAGCTCAGTTGGTAGAGCGCAACCTTGCCAAGGTTGAGGTCGCGAGTTCGAGACTCGTTTCCCGCTCCAGGGATTCCAAAAGGGAAAGCGCAACGCTTTCCCTTTTTGCTGAAACGCTTGTTCCATGCAGGTTTCGGCGGGGTAGCAAAGTGGTTATGCAGCGGACTGCAAATCCGTCTACGCCGGTTCGAATCCGACCCCCGCCTCCAGTTATTCCTCGGCGCGCAATCCGCCGGCCGCTGACACTGGACGCAAATCCTGGCCACTGCGGCCAAGGTATGCGTCAATTTACTTGCGGTCAATTCATGCGTCAAAACGCACGGAATCGCGCCTCGTTTAGCCGTGGCGTTGTAAATATTGGTTTTAGATCAACGATGTGTCGGACGTTCTGTGACGACAAGCCGCCTCCACTCCTTGGCTGCATCGATTCGAGTAAAGAAACTTCTGGCACCGACTTTCGCAGCTACGCGGCGACGTGAGGGATAAAGGCCTTCTCGTCGGCAAGCATTTACTGCTTCCCTTACTTGAGCCAATCGTTTTCTTGCACGTGCTGAAGTCTCTTAGTCTGAAGTTGCCCCTGATTTCCTACGCAATACGCTGAGAATTCCCGTTAGCTGAGCCAGATGTGGATTATTTTGTGCGCCGAGATGTAGACATGTAACTGTCAGTTTTGTAGTTGCATTTTGTGTATTTTGTGGT
>WNGH01000819.1_pt1 | contig 55947 bp, 44 predicted proteins | sample 5400631 | NCBI WGS metagenome assembly WNGH01 (sample SAMN13153373, study PRJNA577476) | soil metagenome | isolation source: 115 cm soil or saprolite under Garry oak tree replicate 1 | place: USA:California | collected 2016-06-15 | reverse complement strand
CCCCCCGGTACAGCAGAGAGATTTGATGTTCTCTGACCCAGATGTGCGCAGACCGTTAGGTGTGCAATGCGCCCCTTTCGAGATTTTACGCTGCATATCTGGGAGTTCCTTGACAGTTGTACGCTCGTGCTTTTACCCAAAGGAGCGTTTTACTTTGGAACCCGCCGAAACACGATTCAGTTGTCAAATGTGCTATCCATATGATGGCATATGGATTATGAAAAAGCAACGTCTAGCTACAACCACAATTCGGTTGGATGAACAGGACAAGCAGATTATCGCAACGATCAAAGAGCACTATGGAGTCAAATCGGATAATGATGCTATCCGTCTTGCTCTACGAGAAACATTGCGAGAAATCAAGAGGCAGTCCCAACCACACCAACCCCCAATAAGGAACGGCTTTTCATCCCCCGCTTGAAAGACGGGGGCTTTCAAGCCCGATCACTGTAAAGTAGTTAAATAGACAAGTGACAAGCAGCCTGCTTGTCACTTGTCTATTGCCTGCTATTAATAGCGGACACCATACTCGACATAGAACTTCAGCAAAGTCAAGGCTTCGCCCCAACTAGCAGCATGTTCGGCCAGAGCCTTGAGGCCAGCAGATGTGTTGTGATAGCCGTACTCTTTGAGGCGCACAATCGTATCGTAGCCATCGTTGGCAGGTTCGAGGGCAAATTCGACAGTGATAGCGCGGTAGGGATCGTCCGAATCCCATTGGAACATAAAGCGTTCGGGACGTTGTGCCTCTAAGACGGTACCGGCATCTTCCGTAGTGATGTGGTCAGGGCCCCAATCTTGCCAGCGAAAAACGATGGCTCCCTGCGGCTCGGCATCTACACTGGCCCCAGTGGTAAACCAGCTATTCAGTCCTTGAGCGGTGGTCAAAGCATCGTACACTTTCTCACAACGTTCATGAATCAGTACAGCATGGTTGACTACGATATCAAGTACATCGTCCATAGGTACACCTCCTTGCTGTATAGCTTTATGGTATGGTAGAGCTCATCATTTCACGCAGCAGTACTTACGCTGGCATCCTTGAGCAGAGCATATGCTTCCGGTGACGGTTCCAGTAAAGAAAACGCATTGCCGTAGGGGTCTTCAAATACAGCTTCCATCCCATAGAGTTGCTTGGTCGGCGGACTCAAAAAATTGATGCCACGTGCAAGGAGCGTCGCATACATTTTACAACAATCGTCTGTATCAAATATGCAGGTAATACCATGGCCAGGACGTCCTACCGCCTCCTGGCTACTGTGGGTTTGCACGGTCAGTAGTGAGGCTTCCGGCTTTGCCAGGGCTATCTCTGGTTTCTTTTGCCCCTTTGATGCAACAGTAAGCCAACGCATATCCGGTCCGAAGATAACATCGGCCCGTTTCTCAAGCCCCAACTTCTCAATATAAAAATGCAAGGCCTCATCCTGATCAGCAACTACAATGGGTATGATGGCAAGTGAAGGTGTTGTTTTCATTGTCCCTGACTAACTAGTTTGTCTGTGTTCCTGTGTTACGTAAAGCACTACAGCGACGTCGCTTCCCTCCGTGCATGTATAGCTCCCTACATCTTGCTCGTAGGAGAAGCGAATATACACAATTCCATTTAGCGCATGCTCATTATAAAAAACGAGCGCTCTAAATGCAAGAGGCAATTTTCTCCTTTTTTGGGCCATTTTCCGACTTGCTTAACTTCCTCTTGCCGCCTTCTTCCCCGTCCCTCTGCTACCTCTGTATAGTTCTTTCTTGTACCCCGAAAACCGGAAAATTGCAATCACAAACTTCTCTCTGGGTATGGGTAGGATTTTGACACTGGGTCAGGAAATCTCTTCCAGGAAAGATGTAGGGGCGGCATTCATGACGCCAGTCAGCAAGCGAGCGGACCAACACAACAGAGACAGACTGGCGTCATGAATGCCGCCCCTACCATGCCTCGCAGGCTTCCTGCAACAATCCTACACATCCGCCTTCTCCCTCATATCAAAACCAAAAAAAGGGTAATCGAGCTTGATTGCTAAGATGCATAAATAGTACGCGAAATACTACCATCCCCTTCATCCACAGCGAGCCAACAATAACAGGAAAAGGTCCATTGCTGACTTGTTCGCATGTTGGAGATAACCACACGATCCAGATACCAACCAGGAGCTACGCCAGTATTGTCATGATAGATGGTTATCTTCTGCAGATTCCCAAGATTAGGCAGAGTTAAATAAAAGACATCTGTCTGCCCTTTTTCAAAGCTTGCGAGTGTACTATTCAGGCGATTATCGCTGCTACTTGCCACGTCGCCGAAAATTGAGAGATAGACATTGGCATCGGTACCGGCACCAGGAACATCCCCGGTCACAACCGTCACTTGATAGCTAACCTGAGTGGGCGTAGGTGTGCGTGTAGGTTTCGACACAGGGCTGGGTGTCGATCCAGTAGTGGGACTAGGCGTTCCATGAGAAGAGGGAGTAGCTGTGATATGAGTGCTGGTACTGGCTGTTGCATGCGGTGCATGAGGAATAGCAGTAGGATCAGTAGTAGCACCGAGACCAAACAAGCTTGCGATTGGCTTTTGTACTCTCTCAGAGAGGAGCAACGATGTGCCAGCAACAATGCCCAACCCTACGAGACTCGCCACGACCGTTCTGCGTGACATAACCCGTCCTCGGAACTGCCGTTGATGTGGTTCATGAAGAGAGAACTCTCCAGGAGGAAGAAGAGAAACATGCTGCTGTGGTGGCACAGTCATTTGAGGCGCAAGAACCGCCGGGATGGATGGCGATGATTGACTTGGCAGGATCGTCTGCTGTGGTGATACTTGCGACAAAGGTGGCATCAATGGAACAGGTTTGGCTAACTGAGAGGCCTGCTCGAAGGCCACGGCAAACGCATGTACGCTAGCAAATCGCTGTTTCGGGTCTTTAGCGAGTGCAGTCAGAACAACTTGCTCCACATCGGAGGAAAGCGTTGGCACTTTACTGCGCAAGGAGGGAGGAAGAACATTTGCATGTTGATAAGCCAGAGCAACAAGATCACCCTCAAAGGGACGAGTGCCACTCAACCACTCGTAGACGGTGATTGCCAGGGCATATTGGTCGCTAGCCTGACTAACCTTGCCTCTCCATTGTTCAGGAGCCATATACGAGGGGCTACCACCTATCTGCCTTATGCTCTGCAAGGAGATATGTCCAGCTTGTGCGATGATGGAAACCCCAAAGTCGCTCACCAAAATCTCACCGTGCTGACCTACCAGGAGATTGGCAGGTTTGATGTCACGATGGATCAAGTTCTCTTCGTGAGCATACTGAAGGGCAGCTGCAATCTGTCTGACATACGCCACAACCATCGGGAGTGGCACTTGTGTGCCAGGAGGGTGACGCTGTCGTAACGTTCCGTTAGGAGCATAATCCATAACGAGAAAGGGAATATTGCCCTTACGCTCCACACCAAAATCGAGAACCGAGACAATATGGGGATGCTTGAGACGAAAGACGCGGGCCTCGTTGAGGAAGGCGTATAGCTCGTCACTGCTCAGCTGAGTAAGCAGAACCTTCACAGCAACCTGGGTCTTGCGACGAATATCTTCAGCAAGATAGACCTCACCAAAAGCTCCTCGTCCGAGTAGGCGAAGCAGAAGATAGTTGTCTAGCTGCTGTCCCTCACGCATTCCATGCTCGGCCATGCTCGATCTCCTCTTTAGAATTGCCAGAGCAAGCTTATCTGATCAATTTGCGCCTAAGCCACAATATCAGTAAAGAGGGCATATGTCAAGAATCAGAGGTCACATATTTAGTAGAGTGTTTTCCCTCATCCTCCGAATTCCTTCTCTTCTTTCGCAAAAGATATTAACGTACCTAAGCTGAATAGTCTTTTTTCTACATAACCAGGATAGGCCCAGTTCTGAATAATTGAACTTTGCTCACCATTTCAACAGTTCAACTGCCTTCCCGACTGCGCCTCCCTTATCCTTCACAATGATACGAACATTCATGCGTCGGCTTGCATGCCATAAAGCCGTGTAAATGGCATCTTTTATATCCGTTATTTGCACTAGATCGAAAAGTGCGCGGATCGTTTCCTCATCATTCGCCAGTTGCCCCAGCGCAGCCACTATCCTCCCTCGCACATCCTCCTCCAGCCGCGTGTCACTGAGCAGCTTGACCAGCTCGGGTACTACCTCCCGCTCTTCCAGTTGCCCCAGCGCAGCCACTATCCTCCCTCGCACATCCTCCTCCAGCCGCGTGCCACTGAGCAGCTTGACCAGCTCGGGTACTACCTCCCGCTCTCCCAGTTGCCCCAGCGCATCCGCTATCCTCCCTCGCACATTCCCCCCCAGCCGCGTGTCACTGAGCAGCTTGATCAGGCGAGCGTTTACAGCGGTGCCACCTATTTCAGCCAGTGCTTCTGCACTCTGCGTCATAGATAGGGTGTACGGTGTCGTCGTGAGTTGATCAAAGAGGCGGGTGATCACTTCTTCGCGCAAGGAGACCTGCCTGACAGTAGGATGGGCTGCCAGGCAGCGTCCTGCAGTGACCAGATTGGTCGCAAACAGATCTTCCGGCGATGCTTGCTGGTCAGACTGCCCCAGCAAGGTCTGCAACAAGGGACTGGCATCGGGCGTCTGCCCTGCATAGAGTAAGAGCACTTCTTCCCACCAGGGATCGCCGATATGCTGCAAGAGCGTGGCAAGCTCACCGTGATCGCTGACATAGTGGGCCACGAAGTATTCTTGCAGCGTCAAATGCAGAAAGCCATACCAGCCGTGCGCCTGCTCTTTCAATAGTCCATTTTCGTTGGTGATCTCTTGCAAAACGTCGTCATATTGTTCGGCCTTCAGACCCACAGCAGGCAGGAAGCGAGCAATCTCTGCCTGCAATTCCTGTTTGGGAAAGTAGCGGAGTCCCTGGCTATGAAAGTGCCAGGCCAGTTCCGCCAGTAACTGGCGTTTGTGTTCCGGCTTAAACTCGCGCCGCCGCCGAATGTTGCGCTTGGCATCCCATTCAGACAGCAGCACATCGACACACTCTTTGTAGAGTTCAGCGCGACGGTCAGGCAAATCCAGTTGTGCTTCATATAACAGAACAATGAGCGACAGCAACAACGGATTGGCCGCGAGAGCCCGAATGCGAGCATTTTTCTGTAACTTGCTATTCAGCTCAACAGCAGCAGCCTCCTTGTGCGGGTCATGAAAGCAGGCAAACCACTTGTTCACAAACTGCTCGATATCTTCTGGACGGAAGTCCACGACCTCCAACTCCGTAAACCCGGTGAGCGACATCCGTTGCTGGTAGCCAGCTTTGCGCGCCGTCACCACGATCGGGGATTGGGGATAGCGCGTGGTCACGCCGAGAATGGCCTCTGACGCCCGCCGGTACGAATTTTCAGCGTCGGCAGACAGTTCGCCAATGACGGTCTCATCAAGGGCATCCAGGAGCAGCAATGCCTTCCCTTCTTCCAACACCGTATCCATGTATGCCCGTGCATCCTCTTTGTGAAAGGCGTACCGTTCATCCCACTGAGCAGCGGCAAAATAGAGCAGATCATGCTCGGTGGATTGAGCGGCGAAAGCGTTCAGTTCAATGTGGATCGGCAGATCCGGCAGGTCCTTGAGCGTGCCATCTGCCGCGCTCAATGCCAGAAACTTGAGCAAGGTCGTCTTCCCTGCTCCCGGATCACCAACGATAACACAGCGTTGATACTTACGCAGGGCCTCATCTGGATGCAGAGCCGTGCCGACACGACGTTCGAGATATTTACGGCTCGCCTGGATCATCACATTAGGATCACGTCGCTCTTCTGCTTCACGCAAAAGGGGATCGATCTCATAGAGGAGCCGTGCCTCTTCGTGAACACGCACACGTATATAGACACTCGTCACCTCGAGTGGGCGACTCATATCAAGTATCTGCAAGCGCGAGATGCGCGGGTCTGCATGGAGTGCCTTGCGGTACGCTTTGACTTGTTCAGCAGTGTTCTCGGCCAGCACCATCTGAAGACGGGCAGCTTCAAGCGTTGCTTCTTTGCTCTGCCGTTCGCGCTCTTTGGCCTTTGCTTGCTCCTGAAGCTCTTGCTGCAAACGTTGCATTTCTTGCGCTTGCTGGTGTTGCACTCGGAGCTGCTCTTCCTGGGCCTGCTTCTGTGCCTGAAGCTGCTCTTCCTGGGCCTGCTTCTGTGCCTGAAGCTGCTCCCTCTGGACCTGTATGGTTCGCCTCATCTGGTAAATACCAAATCCTCCACCAACCAACGCCACTATAATCCCTCCTCCCAGACCAATAAACGCTGCAATAATAGCTGGATCAAGTCCACCCCCATTGCCCGAAGAGGATGATGCGGTAGCACTAGCCGTTGGCGCGATGAAAACCGCTTCTACCACGGAGCGCGAAGCTTGGGCAGAAACAACGCCACTCTGGACACAGGCTATGCTAAGAAGAACAAACCATACCAGGAAGAGCAACGCTCCGGCTACTATACGTCCTTGTCTGATACGCTGCATGACACACGCTCCCTTCTCCACCGTGGGAGAGGATAGGCTCTTCACCTTTTTCTCTCAAGAGCCTCTTCTTCATTCACCAGAAACGCCCACCGTACCCAACCACTCCTCTTGTCGTACCTCCCTCGCCAACGCCTCCACCAGTTTCACCGTCTCCACGCTCACCGTCATTACTTTGCCGACCAATCGCACGATATATTCCTCATCGTCCTCCCGATTCGGATCGCTCACGATGGCACTGCGCTTGTCCTCGCTCATCTGGTACTGGTCAATCACCCATTCCAGGGCCGAGCGATTGCCCAGGCGATAGGCCAAACACTCCTGTGGTATCCCCGCCAGCAACTGATCCTCTTGCGGATCTCCGTGGGCAGGTCGTCTCGTGTGTCCTTGGCTTCCCAGTAGCCTCGTGGCAGGTTGAAGCTATCGCGCAGGGTGCCATCGGGGCGTTTACCATTGGCAAGTGTCTGTTCAGGAATGAGCACCCAGTTGGCTGACTGGGCAAAGGCAGCGAGCAGGTTCTGAAAGGCACTACGCACCGCCGTTTCGTGAGTGACGTGTTTCTCCTGGTAGGCAGCGAGGTCTTTGTAGTACTGCTCAATGGCTCGCTTCTGTATGGGGGTAACTGGCATACGATTCTTTTTCCATCCCTCTCCATATGATATTGTATCTCTGCTAAATATGAAAGTATGATAACATACCTATGCAATGAGCAGTCTAGATACCAGCCTATTGCAAGAGACAAATTTTTGCGAAATGGACACAGGTGAGCCTGACCCCCACAAATAGAGGGTCACTCCATTTCCCGCGTCGAGGCTCCACCATGTAGTGACCTCCCTTGTGGGGGTCAGGCCGACCTATCTGCACTCTTTGCAAAAAATGAAACGCACCCCAAATGGCGGTTTCTTGGCTCAGACCGAAAAAGATGTTATTATGAGATAAGCAAGGGTACAACTCGTAGTTCCCTGGCGATTTGTAGCAGACCCACTGGTTTGAGGTCAAGCAGAACGCCGCTCAACTGCAAGCCGCTGTTCACATGAGACGCATGGCTTTGCTGGAGCGATAAGCGGTATTGACAGGAAGTGAGGAACACTATGAGCGAGCACAGTTTAGGCAAACATACGGTGAAACTAGATGAGCAAGGAATGCTCACAGTGTCCGGACCGGGCACCCAGGTGGCCTTAGCCTCCGATGAGGCGTACCAGCTTCTCCTGTGGCTCTCTGGACAAAGAGCTACTTTGTCCAGCTTCGTACAAGAGCAGGCACATCAGCAGTGGTCAGATGAGCAGCAGCTGGAAATTCGGCTCTATCAAGATGATCTGGACTACATCGACAAGCTCAAAGGGGCCATCCCCGGTCTCCATGAACGCAGACCTGCCGTCAAAGTGCTTGATGCGCGCTTGCACGCGGTGCCTGAACAAGCACTCCGTTTACTCCATGAGCTGCGGCTAGAATACATCGTGCATCCCTTGCTCGAGGAAGGCGACGCCTTCGCCCAAGGATAAGCCAACAAGTCCATGAAGGCCTCTTCGCTATGAAGGTCGCAAGGGCACACTACTATACACGAATACATCGGCCTGCGAAGCCATCGTGTATAGTAGTGATGGCCCTTGCGGCCATCATGGGGCCAACAATATCGTCATTTGCAATTGCATACTCATAAACATACAATAATAGCGGAAAGTTCAACTGGATACATTGCGCCTACACGAACCTGAGTAGCGTACAAGGTGTTCTTAATCACATCAACAGTTGAACAGCGAGGAAAACAAGCAGTGAAAGCAGTACAAGTTGCACAATATGGTGGCCCCGAAGTGCTTCAAGTTCAGGAAGTACCTGATCCAATACCCGGCGATACAGATGTGTTGATACAGGTCAAGGCAACAACGGTCAATCGGCTGGATCTATACCAACGCGATGGCAGTCGTCCGGTTGGCAAGCTACCCTTTACACCTGGGCTAGAAGCTGCGGGTGTGGTCGTTAAAGACAGTAATGACTTTCGGGCAGGTGAACGCGTAATGACCACTCGCGCCCTTGGTGCAAAGGGCGGCGGTGGCTATGCCAGCACGATAGCTGTACCAGCTACCGATCTGGTACGCATCCCTGATGGTGTGACATTTGAGCAGGCAGTGGCCGCTGGTCTCACTGCATCTACAGCATGGGGTAGCTTATTTGACCTTGGGCATGCCAAAGCCGGAGAGCGCGTACTGATCTGGGCTGGCCCAAGCGGCGTTGGCACGATTGCTATTCAGCTTGCTAAACACGCTGGCTGCTGGGTCGTGACAACGGCAGGTAGCGAAGCCAAAGCCTCGGAGCTACGTCGACTTGGAGCAGATATGATCATCAACCATCGCAATGAAAAGGTAGGTCAGGTGGTCCAGCATGCTAACGGTGTCAATCTGGTCATCGAACTGGTCAGTACTACCCTGCAAGATAGCCTTGATGCATGCGTAATGGATGGGCGCATTGTGTTGGTTGGCAATCTCGGCGGACAGCAGGCCACTGTCGATACGCAAACGTGGCGACTGAAACGAGTACACGTAATTGGTGGTGGTAGTGGCATCCTTACCAGCCCGGAAAATGAGCAACGTATCCTACAACTGGTTGCCGAGAAGGCTGTTATACCGATAATTGCGCAGCTAATGCCCATAGAGCAGGCGGCAGAGGCTCACCAGTTACAAGCTTCAGGACAACATACAGGGAAGATTGTGCTGGTGCATAGTTAACCTGTGAATGAGGAAAGAGCGTATGGATGTCAAAGGACTGACCTGGTTGGGATTACGAACCACTCAGTTTGAAGAGATGGTACAGTTCTTTCGTGATGTGATGGGCATGCAGCCCATTCGAGACGAATCAGAGATTGCGGGGTTTCAGTTGACCAATGGCACGCAAGTGGAACTCTATCGCCCCGATGAGGAATTTCACAGTTTCTTCACCACTGGTCCTGTGGTCGCCTTCCGCGTGGACGATGTCGATGCAGCACGAGCTACCATGGAAGCGGCAGGGATCGAGTTCATTGGCCCCATTCAGCGGGCGGGCAAGACAAGTTGGAATCACTTCAGAGCCCCGGATGGAACGGTGTTCGGGTAGGTTTTTTGGGGAAATGGCTTGCAAGGCTGGTCCGCGTAGGGGCGGGGGCGACGTGGATGTGGGGTTGGGGCCCTTGTGGCCGCCCGTTGCTGGGGCATGCTTGTTCGCCCAAGGAAAAAACCTACCCCTGAGAGTCGATGACCACCCCTCTGTCGGATGACCGCAAGGATCATCCTGCGGCGGGGGCAGTCATCATAGGCGTGAACTTAAGCACGGCTGTCATCCTGAGCGCAGCGAAGGATGACAGCCGTGCTTAAGTTCACGCCTATGGGGCAGTCATCTATGTCATGTGTTTCTCCCCACACCAAGCATTTCTTTAATAACACCACCACATATAACACATAACTTTTTCTAATTGAACGGCAGATTTTTATACCCATTTATCATAACATCAAAGAATATTTCAAATAACTTGAAGAAATGATTTTTATATGGTATTGTTGGCTTAACAAGTAGAGACAGTACACGTGATTAGCTCTGATCGCCTAGTTGACCAAGGAGGTTACTCATGGATTACCGTATCTCGCTCGTCGGCTTATTTATTGGCTTTCTCGTAGGTCTGACTGGGATGGGCGGAGGCTCTCTACTCGCTCCCATTATGATTCTCGTTTTCCGCGTTCCCCCTGTCTGGGCTGTTGGTACCGATATTGCGTACTCCACCGTCACTAAAGCCGTCGGTTCACTCGTGCATATTCGTCAGAAGAGTGTCAATTTTAAGGTGGCTCTCTGGCTGGCATGCGGTAGTGTACCTGCAACAGTGTTGAGTATCAGCCTTGTACAGTATATTCGCAAGCATTATGGCGACGTGGTGAATGGTATCATTATTCACGCCATCGGCTTTACGCTTATTTTAGTGGCTGTACTGCTTATCTTGAAGCCGTACCTGATGCGCTGGTTGGAACGGCGACAGCTTGAGGCAGGCAAACAAGCCGCACTTGAAGGTGAAGTCACAGCATCTCAGGGTGCAACAATATGGGAGAAGCGCTATCGTCCCCTCCTGACAGTCTTTGTCGGTGCATTTGTGGGTTTTCTGGTTGGTTTGACCTCTGTGGGAAGCGGCACACTGATTATTGTTTCGATGGCTTTTCTCTTCCCCCGACTGACCTCAAGGGAACTGGTTGGTACAGACGTTTTTCAAGCCTTCATGTTGCTGGCGGCTGGTGCTATCACCTATCTGGTTGCCGGAACTATCAATTGGACACTTGTGGGTCTATTGCTCATTGGTTCAATCCCCGGCGTGTTCATGGGTAGCAAACTGAGCAAGTACATCCCTGACCGCTATATGCGACCAGTGCTGGCAACAGTCCTGGCGTTATCAGGGTGGAAGCTGATTTAAGGTTATAGGAGCCGAAGCAAAAAAGTGCCCGTGGGATCGCCCACGGGCACTTTTTTGCTTCGGCTCCTATGGAGCTTGGAGATTATGGATTGACCCCCAACCCCTTCTGAATCAGGAGGCCCATATCATAAGACCCATCAGTGGAACCGATAGCACGGCGATCCCACCACCATTGCCAGATGTGTAGAGCTGCGAGGCCGAGATTGAATTGAGCATGCGGCGGTGGATTGTCACCGTAGCTGAGCCAGAGATCGACACCAACACCACCGTAGGCAGGCTGATCGGCACAGTTGTTGCTTTTGGTTGGCACACAGGGAGGCGGCTTGTAGCCTTCATCCCACCATGAACGCATGTGATATTGATGGAAGAGGTAATTACCGTGGGTACTATACTGAGACTGCATGGTGTAGAGATTATCTCCACCTGTAATAATCACCGGATAGCTTTTGGCCGTGGTTGGGCAACCATCGGGGAAGTTGAGACAGATGTTGGGATAGTCGCGCACATACCACACAAAGGGCCATACTGCATCGTTGGTGATGGCAATCCGCAACTGATGCTTACCACCATAGTCCTTCTGATCAAGTGCATCGATCTTAGACATGACGATGTTCACATCGGTCGTCGTCTGCACATAGATCATCATCTCATGCGGACCGTCTGCTGGATGAATATACGATACCTCATACATGTTATGCAATGTTGGCACGAGCAGCAGTGCAGCCAGAATAACACTGAAGGTAGCCGTACTGGCGGCCAAGACACTTACCCGTGGGCGTGGTTGGAATGGCAAGGCCGGAAGATTACGCCTCGCTTCATTAGCCACCACAAGCTCCGCAGAGGTGCCTGTTCGATTGAAGCGATTTTTGACAAAATTGTAGAGGGTGACCACGGCTGGCTCCAGAGCAATAGCCGCCAACAGCATCATGGGCATGGTCATATGGATCATCAACCAGGGCATTTTCTCAGCAGCCCAGGAGTAGAGGAAGACGTTGCCGCCAAACCAGTAGGCCACGAAGAGACGGAAGCGCGTCGGCTGTACGAGACAACGTATCAGGCCAGCCAATCCGAAGACGACTCCTATTTGTTCATACAGAGGTATCAAGAGCAGGTAGTAGTACCAGGGCTGTCCACCACGCGCTACCTGCTGTTGCTGTATCCAGTAGTAGATACCCTGCCAGATACCATCACCAATACCACCTCGAATGTTGGTGAAAAGGACGGTAAACAGCACCAGAAAGACCGTCCAGCCCGCTAGAAGAGCAAAAAACCAGTGCGTCCAGGGCATAGTAAAGATGGTGTCCAACACACGCTGCTGGCTGGGCTCGATATATTTTGCCACACCGCGCCGTTCATAAGAGGCCAGAGGTAATTTGCCAAACATTTCACGTCCCAAAATGCTGAGGACATAGATGCCGAGAATAATACCAACCCACGGCACAATGGCAACCGTTTTATCTTTCAATCCTTGCACATAGAGATCGGAGGCAGCAGTATTCGTGGTAGTGTAAATGGAGAGAGCTTTGAGCCAGGCAAAAAAGAACTTGGCCACTATACCTGCTACTATGAAAAATCCTAAGAGTCCAAGCGGTGCTGCCGTGCGCGGGATAAACGAGTAGAAGGATGAAGCCTCGCTGAAATGCGCACGTAGGGGAACTCTTAGTCCGAGTTCCCAGACAATGAGAGCAGCCAGGAAACTGCCAAAGACGGCCACAGTCAGGAAAGTTGCCTCTTTAGTGGCATAGGAAAACGAGAAGGCCAGGGCCGCAATGACGAGCCAGCGCATCTTGCGCGAACGAATGTAGCGAGCAAGGCCTACGACTAAGAGGAGTGTGAAGCAGGCCATGTAGATGTCTTCACGAGCAAAGCGCGAGAAGTAGACCATGCTCGGTGAGACAGCCAGGAAGAAGCAGGCCAGCCACGCACCAACTTTACCCAGATAATCTCTCAGAAAGTAGGGGAGACCAACAATCACGGTACCAAGGGTGGCAGCGAGAATACGCACAGTCGTCGTATTGATACCATTGTCAGGCGCACCCACAAGCTGCGAAATCTTGTAAACCAGAGCTATAAAATGGAACTGGAAGGGCCCATGCAAAAGGGGATCGTAGCGATAACAAGTCACACTGGGATCGAAACAGGTAATCCATGACTCCATGTTGTGCATAAGCTGCATGGAGAAGTAGGCATGCAGGCTTTCATCATGATGCAGCGGTTTATCCCCCAGCCCCCAGAAGCGCAAGATTGCTCCCAACAAGATAACGCCCCAATAGGGTGCCCAGATCAACAGTTGCTGGCGTGTCGGAGGAACAAAACGTCTCTTACGAGGAGGCTCGATCTCATCTTCATCGTCATCGCTGAAACTTTCCTCAAAGGGCTCTTCGGTCTCATCGATATATGTCAGATTGCCCTCCTCCGCAGTGGGAGAAGTATTAGCAAGGGTTTCTTCTTCAATTGTTTCCTTTGAAGGCTGGGCGCTTGCCACAGGCTCTAGCTCAAGATCATGAGCATCTCCAGAACCTTGTTCTCCTGAGCTAGTTTTATTGCGTGGTTCAGTTTCGTAACTCTTCAAAAAAGTGCCTCCCTGAGCGATCTGACACCTGCAAGAGATGCCACTGCACTCTTTTCCATTCCCACCAATGGCTGAAGCCAGCAGTGAGTTTTACCTGACTTGATAGATGGTTACGCCTTTTGTAGAATAGACGATATTCATAAAGGCCGCAAACCGATGAAGGTCTGCTCCTGGATATTTCATTCGCTCTAACTGCCCAACGTATAGGTATTGTACATGGTAACGAGCTAGTAAACTCAATACAACATTGGGGTCGCGAGCCGTATAAATAGAGTCTACATCCCCTTTGCGGTTATTAAAATCAACGCCATTCAGTCCCTTATTGATCCAGTTCACACGCCATTGATACTCATGTCCTACCCATCCCATGGGGCTTGGCAGGCCGGTGAAAGCCGAGATACGCCCGTAGCTACTATAGTCGTCGCCAACCGCCTCCACAATCACCGGGTCACCACTGATGTGACTGTTGATCCAGCGAATAGCGGCATAATCGCCAGACGTATCATAGTCACAATTAGGTGGTGTACATGTCTGTAGATAGTTTATCCCATCCAGACTATTACTGCGCTGGGCATAGTGATTGGTACGGGCATAGGTGCCTATCAGAGGATAGACGGCACTTGCCAACAGTAAGCCCAACAAACCAATTGCCCACAATCCCTCTACTCCGCGCTGCAATCTACGTTGTGCAGGCAAAGCATCTGGCTGTGGACGAAAACTCTCCAAGACGAAGTAGAGTCCCGTACCACAGGTCAGGGAGAGCAAAGCCCAGGCCTGAAAATAGAATTTAAAGACGGTATTCATACGTGGGTAATTATCTGCAAAGACATCCTTGAGAAAGACAATTTCACACACTGCGATCAGCGTAAAAGCGATAGTGCCCAGAAGGAGGGTAAAGGCTTGGGGACGATTACGCAAGTTATAGAGAGTTGCCAGCACACCGAAGGCGGCAATGCTGCCCGCCAGCACAAATGTTATACTGTTGGGCAAGACAAAGAACGTGATCACGGCAGCCACAATAATGAAGAGAATCGCAGCTATCCACGACCTACCTTTAGCTGACCCGGGTTGAGGTGAAACAGGTGATGGTGAGCCTACGCTGCTATTGCTAGTTCTGTTTGCGACAAGCGGTTGTGCTGCTACTGTACTATTCTCGCTAGCTGGCCTGGCCAAGCTGGACTGCTCATCGGTCGCAGAGAGCGTGACGGTAACCAGTTCGCGACCACCATCTCCATTCTCTGGTGCCGTTGTACCTGTGAAAAAGGGCAGTCTAAAGACAGTAGCAAGCAGCAACGAAATGAAAATAAAGGCAAACATACCATAGATGAGGATTTCACTAGAAAGTGGCGAGCGATCCCCAGGTCCTACCAGTCCAATGCCCTGTGAGGGTGAGACGAAACTGAGATAGAAGGGTGCATACAGCAGAAACGAGAGGGCCACTAATCCGGCACACGCTGTAAAGATATCCAGCGCAAGTTCTATATGGAAACGCATTCCATAAGCCAGCCACTGTTGCAGGATAATACAAACGACCGCCAACCCTAGATAGGTTGGGAAATCCCAGCCATTCATAGTAAAGAGACCACCGAGTACCAGTGCTGTCGTACCCATAGTGAAAGGCAGTCGCCAGCCACGCCCAAAGACGAAAAGCCCTTTGCCATTTGGCTCTAAAAACAGGTTCAGCGCGAGACCAATGCCGAGAATGGTGAAGGCCAGAGCCAACACATGGGCATGAAAACAGGACAGTAAGAAGCTGAAGGCGGGAAATTCGTTGATGGTTTTGCCGTCACCTACGACGCGAGTTGGCTTCCAAAACCAGTCAAATAAGGCCCAATTGCGGTCATCTTCCCACCATTCCTGGGTCGCGGCCAAATTACCCAGAATGAGAGCCATCAGAATGGTCATCAGTCCATAGGGCACAGCCCGCCACATAGACAGATAAAGCCGCGAAGGACGAGGATTGGTCGCTGATGTCGCCGTACCGTTCTGGCGTGTATGACGCGCCCAAGTCACAATATTACAGCTAACCCCGAAGAGATTGACAGCCGTCAAACCATAGAATGTACAGATACCCGTATTAAAAGCGACAGATGGACTTTGTCCCAACAATTTGGCAAGCACGCCCATCGTAAAATGGGCATAGTAGTAGTAGTTGATGGAATAACCAGAGTACCACATGTCGTTGGGCGGCAGATGAGGGCTACGCATGATGGCTGCCAGAAAACCCTCATCCATAAACATTTCAAAGGAGCGAATATCGGGTATATAGGAGCGAATCCAGCCCAATAAAAACATCATGCCCAGAAAGATAGCTTCGCAAATAACGATATACCAAAAATTTGTAGAGATGACCTTGACAAGCGTTTGGCGTACCCGCAAAAAGCCGATGATGTTACAGGCAAGAATGAGCAGCAGAACGCCGAGGATGAAGAACTGGCTGAAAGGAAGCATCTGGAAAAACATTAAGGGCAACCAAACACAGAAGGCCAACAGAGCCATTCCGATGGCTTTGGTGAAAGCCCAGCCACGATCCGGAAGGTTATGAAAAACAGTGATGGTGAGTGGCAGGCAAATGAAGCCCAATACCTCAACCAAAGCCCACATCTGTATTAGTTCAAGCATAGATTCTCGCTATAGAAAGAAATATGAATACACCACAATAAAACACGTTTCTAGCATAAAGCTTTTACGTATCTCTCTACCGCAATACGACGTTTGTACTATCTTACAAGTTCCAAGTATATCACGAAGAGGCCATTTTGCCGATAGTATAGGACTATGTAGCAGGTGGCAATTGGACACCACCCAGTAATTTCTGGAAAAGCTGATCTGCAGTGTAGAGATAAGGATTATCGCGCACAAAAATGCGTACCGTGGGATGGTCGAACACAGAGTAGCTTTCATCGGCATTGCTATCGTCGAGCGTAATGCCGAACAAGTTAGGATGATTTTGAAACTGCGCGGCAAGGTGGAAACCGAGTTGACCACTGAAGAGCAACTTATAGTAGTGAATGGTCAGTGGATAGCGCAATGGTAGACGAGGAATCGACTTGTCCAGACGATCGGTTGCCATAGTCAGCACATCAACCTTGGGCAACAGGTTGGCAAGCTGCCGCGCTTTAGCCGTGGTATCATCACCATACAGGTCTAAGCCCATTTGCGGTTGCCCGCTCGCGTCAGGATAAGTAAGCTGCGCATAGATATACGGCACATGATCACCAACCACATAGGGCAGGGCATCATCCCACTGTTCATACGTGAAGACGCTACCGGGCCGTATGTGGTTATATATCCACAGAGAAGCCACTATACGGGTGCTGGGTTGACTGTAGACATTTAACAAAGCCAGACCTTGAAACATGGTTCCGAGCAGCACCAAGAGTATGGCAACAGGAGGAACAGCCATCAAAATCTTCCTGCTATATGGATGCGGTTCATTATTTGGCAGAGAGTCCAGGTGGGTGGGCCTGACCCCCACAAGGGGGGTGCCATGGCGAGGGGAATCGCGTAGGGGCAGGGGCGGCGTGGAGCGGGGTTGGGGCCCTTGTGGCTGCCCGCCGTTCCGGCCTGTGCCATCCGTAGTGACCCCCCTTGTGCTCTCAGGAGCAGGGGTTTTGCCATAGCGAGGGGAATCGCGTAGGGGCAGGGGCGGCGTGGAGCGGGGTTGGGGCCCTTGTGGCTGCCCGCCGTGCTTGGTGGAGAGTGGGCCCTTCCACCCCGCGGGCGGCCACAAGGGCCCCCTCCCCACATCCACGCCACTCCCGCCCCTACGCGAGATGACGTCTCCACCCCCAAAAAACCTACCCCTGAGAGCCCCCCTTGCGGGGGTCAGGCCCACTGCCAAGGCGAGTAAGAGAGCCGCTCCCATCAGGGTCAGGAAAGGATACAGAGGCAGCATGTAGCGCATAAATTTGACGTAGAAGCTGCCCGTAATGGCCCCATACACCAGCACCCAGGAGAGAACGATCAGCCACAGACCAGCATTGCGCCGCCAGATACGCCATACAAACCAGAGCAAGCCTCCAAAGGCGACCAGACCCAGCATTAATCCCATGCCCCATAGGATCATGTTCTGTATCTCATAGACATAGGGTATCGTACCGGCAAACTGGCGCACATAGGGGAGGTCAAGCGAACCACGCGCTAGACTTCCCTGATCTGCAACCTGCTTCACAAAATTGGGCAGATCAAGAAACGCATAGGGCATGGCTATAAGAAATGAAATCCACGTAACACAAATGATGATCAGTAAAGCTAACACTGATGAGAAGAGATCGTGTTTACGCCAGCGCAGTAAGAGCGCGACGAGGATAGGTACAACTAAGGGGGCGGCACTAAATTTTGTGGCCAGAGCCAGGCCGTAGCCCAGGCCAACAAGGATTGACCAGCGTAGCGGTTTATCGCTTTTTACCAGGGCCACACAAGCCAGGATAGTGAACACAATAAAGAAAAGCAGCAGGCTATCAACGGCATAGAAGTGGGCAAGCTGTATCTGCAAAGGTGTAAAGGTGACCAGGGTAGCTGAAAAAAGAGCCAGGGCCCAAGCGTGCTGCCGCTCTGGTGTGGCATCGTCGGCTAGCAAGAAGCCCAGGCAGCCGGTGAGCAGGATAGTGCCACTATCAAAGAGGGCGGACAGCACACGCCCAACCAGCGTGAGATTTGCCAGGCTGTTTATGGCCAGATAAAAGCGACTCAAGATGTTGCCGATGCTTGCCAGGAGATAGAGCGGAAAGGAGCCATAGGCAAAGAAGTGCGGGTTGAGCGGGGAGTTGGCGGGATCGAAAAATTGGGCAAGACTGTCTGGCCATGACAGAGCCTGTACATGAAAGAGAATCTGCCGTTCGTCAGGGTGAAAGCTGTTCCCCTCATCCCAATTAAGGCCATAAAGGCGCAACGCCAAGCCCAGCAAGGTCAGCCCAAAAAGGGCTATGAGTTGCCAACGAATAATGATTTTCACAGTCTTCTATCCTCGCCCTCTTCTATGAAGGGAAAAGTGGCTATGTTGCCAGAAAGCTCAAATAACTGGGCTCTAGTATAGAGTTTATGAGAGTTGGGGTCAAGAGGGGTTAATAAATCGCAACTGCTCAACCGCGTTTCTTACCTTTTCTCAACAGAAATGTAACCTCAACTACACTAGAATATTCTATCCTTAGCTCTGGCTCAACGTAAGGAAACGGTGACCAGAGAGCAGGGTGGGAGGGGTGAGCCAGACAAAAAACATGCAAGGATGATAATCATGACATCACACGAGCAAGATCCATACCATATTTCTCGCCGTAACCTCTTGAAAAGCACAGCTGTCGCAGGCACGATAGCTGCGGCTTCGCTCGGCGGCATAGCTCTTTCTTCTCACCTTTCTACCTCTCAGACTGCAGAGACCGCACATGCTCAAACTGCGAGCGGCGTTGTGCGGGAATACTGGATTCAAGCTGACTCCTTTTTCCATAATCTCGTTCCGACAGGCCACGACCGGATGATGGGAATGCACTTCACTGCGAGCCAGAGTTCCTACTGGGCTATTGGCTACCGCGCCTATACACCGAATTGGGGTTCACCCCTTCCTGGACCCATCATCCGTGCCCAGGTTGGTGACACCATCCTCGTTCATTTCCGCAATAATGATACACACTACGGCTTCCCTCACAGCATTCATCCTCATGGCGTCCGCTATACCCCGCCGAACGATGGTGCCTGGACTGCTTTTGACCCAAACAAGCCAGGTACAGCTGTTGCCTTCGGGCAGTCCTATGACTACCAGTGGAACGCTATATCCAGTTCGGTCGGCACATGGCCCTACCATGATCACTCGCTGCCCCAAAATAATTTGATGGAATATAATGTTGAGTTGGGACTCTTTGGCATGTTTGCCATTACCGACTCCTCAACTGTTGGGACTCTTTGGCATGTTTGCCATTACCGACTCCTCAACTCCCACTGTGGATCAAGAGATTTGCCTCGTTATCCACGATCTGTATCAATCCGATGTTTCGAGCCTCTCCCAGGATTTCGATTGCTTCAATGGCTATGCCTACATGGGCAACACGCCAACATTTAACGTCGCCATGAACAGTCATGTCCGCTGGCGCATTGTCGCCTACGGAAAGGAATTTCACGCCTTCCATTTGCATGGGCATCGGTGGATCTTCAATAACCGTTTTGATGATACACTTATTTTAGGGCCAGCAACGACGGTGACCTTTGACTATATTGAAGACAATCCCGGCAAATGGTTGTATCACTGCCACGTCACAGACCATATGATGGGTGGCATGGTCGGCATGTATATCTCTGCTTGAAATGTAGGGGCGACCCTCGTGGTCGCCCTCCAGAACTACGCCGCCTCTTGTTGCCCATTACTCATTTCCCGTACTCCCCCTTGATGAACCGGGGTCGGCGTTTTTGCCATCAACCTGCCTTCAACCACATCCACCATCACCGTATCTCCTGCCACAAATGCACCTTGCAGAATCCCCTCGGCCAACATATCTTCTAGCATACGCTGGACGGTCCGACGCAGGGGTCTTGCTCCATAAACAGGATGGTAACCATGCTGAACTAGTAGACTACGAGCGACATCGCTTACCTGTAGTTCAATGCCCTGTCCCTGCATACGCCGCTGCGTCTGAGCAACCATCAGATCGACGATCTCGTGCAGGTGTTCTGGCTCCAGGATATGAAACGGCACGATCTCATCGATACGGTTGAGCAGTTCCGGTTTGAACAAGTCTTTGAGAGCTAGCGTAACTGATGCAGCGATACGCTCATGCTCCTTACGCTGGCGTTCCTGTGTACTTTGTCCACGAGAGGTAAAGGCCATCTCGCCCAGCTCAAGCTGGGCGGTACCAGCATTGGACGTGATAATGATAATGGTATTCTTGAAATCCACAGTCATGCTATGCGAGTCGGTGAGGCAACCCTCGTCCAGGATTTGCAGAAGCAGGTCAAAGACTTTAGGATGAGCCTTCTCGATCTCATCAAACAGAACGATACTGTAGGGACGACGATGAACGGCCTCGGTCAATTGCCCAGCCTGATCGTAGCCAATATATCCCGGAGGGGCACCAACCAGGCGAGAGGCGTTGTGCGCTTCCATGAACTCTGACATATCCAGCTTAATCAGCGCATTTTCATCGCCAAAGAGAGTCGCGGCTAAAGCACGCGCCAGTTCTGTCTTGCCTACACCGCTAGGGCCGACGAAGACGAAGGAGCCGATGGGACGACGGCTATCACGCAGGTTCGTACGTGAACGGCGCACAGCGCGAGCCACGGCTTGCACGGCAGCATGCTGCCCAATGACGCGCTGATGCAGTTTATCTTCAAGCTTCAACAGACGTTCGGCCTCGGCAGCAGCTATCTGCGTCACCGGAATCCCCGTCCACATAGCAATGATCTTGGCAATTTCTTGTTCGCCAACGACTGGAAGCTGCTGCTCGTGCGAACTGACCCATTGTTGCTCGGCCTCGCTTAATTGCTGACGCAGGTGCATTTCCCGGCTCCGCTCTTTAGAGGCTGTTGGAAAGTCATGATGCATAATAGCGTATTCCTTGGCACATTGCACCATCACCATTTCCTCACGCAACTTGTGTACAGCTTCGGGTGCCATTGACCGTTGTACACACACACGAGCGGCAGCTTCATCGATCAGGTCAATGGCTTTGTCCGGTTGAAAACGCTGCGGTATGTAGCGCGAAGACATCTGTACCGCCGCCACTAAGGCTTCGTCAGTGATCGTGACCTGGTGGAAATTTGCGTAGCGCGAGCGGAGACCACGCAGAATCGCCAGGGTTTCCTGACCAGTGGTTTCAGGAATCAATACAGCTTGAAAACGCCGCTCCAAAGCGGGATCAGCTTCAACCGTCTTACGATACTCATCCAGGGTTGTGGCCGCGATGCATTGAAATTCCCCGCGTGCCAGCATGGGTTTGAAGAGGTTGGCAGTATCAATCGAACCCTCGGCGACACCGGGACTTACCAAGGCATGCAATTCGTCAATGACGAGTATGATCCCTTTGGCAGTAATAATCTCTTGCGTGATATGTTTCAGTCGCTCCTCAAAATCGCCACGAAACTTGGTACCGACGGTGAGCAGGCCCACGTCTAGGACAACTACCCGGCAGTCGAGCAGGCTTTCCTGCACTTGCCCCTCTATAATGCGCAGAGCAAGCCCTTCGGCCAGAGCAGTTTTGCCCACGCCTGCATGCCCAATCAGGACAGGGTTATTCTTGGAGCGACGAGACAAAATCTGCATCACGCGCTCCAATTGGGCTTCACGCCCAATCATCGGGTCAAGTTGCCCTTCGTAAGCAGCCTTCGTGAGGTCGCGACTGACTGAGTTCAGCGTAGGGGTAGCCGCATATTTTGTCTCGTACTGATTAGATTTAAGAACTTGTTCACGTCCATTCGTCAATAAACCACGGAAGCTCTGGCGTGCCGGGTTGAGATAGAGACCAAAGCTTTCTAGCACACCGACAGTAACTCCATCGCGCTCACTGAATAAACCCAGCAGGAGATGTTCGAGACCCACTAATTCTGCCTGAGCATAAACAGCTTCTTGTTCGGCAGCTGCTAGCACCGTTCGAGCACCTGTGCCAAGCGTAGGTTCACCTATCAAAGCTTTATTACCACGCCCAACCACAAATTCTATGGCCTGCATCACACGTTGCGTACTTATATGCAGAGAGGCAAAAAGCTTCTCGATCATCGGGTCATTCAGCTTCAGTATACCCAGTAAGAGGTGTTCCGTACCTACAACTCTATGCCTCAAGTGCTGCGCCTCTGTACGTGCATTCGCCAGGGCTTGACGGGCTTCTTTGCTATATTTATTCAGTCTACTCACAACCGCCCTCCTTTTTTATACCATAAGAAGTTTTTTTCAGTGCTTTTTCAATTGTCTACTGTTAAGCATAAATATCGGATGGATGTGCGTGTTAAGGGAGGGTAGAGGGACTATATAGAAGGGGAAAAAAAGTCCTTTCTGATCAGTGTAAAATCGTTTCCTCTGGCGTATCTATCAGCGTAGCTGCACCTATCAGGGGTGCATCTTCACCCAGCACAGCGATACGCAGTTCCAGACTCGCCCACCGCAATAGAGCATTCACCTGCTTTTGCAGCTGTGTGAGCAGGTGAGGACGGTTAAGCACAATAGCTCCGCTCACCGCTACCGCATCTACTCGCGTCAGCATGACCAGATTGATCAACCCCAACGCCAGTTTCGCGCAGAACGTCTCCCAAAATGCCGGATCAGTCATCTCCGCGGGTGTATGGCCGTAGCGCAACGTGAGCTGCCTGCCACCGGTGAAGGTCTCCAGGCAACCAACCTGACCACACAGGCAGATCAGCGGATTGCCATCCATGATTTGATGACCAATCTCAATTGAGGAGGTCAGATGGGTATCGCCTTTCGAGAGGTGAATAGCCGCGCCAGTACCAGTAGAGACAGTCAGATAGGCACATCGCTCGACGCTTTGCAGCGAGCCAAATTTCTTTTCGCCCAGCAGACCACACACCGTATCGTGAGCAAGGCGTACCGGACAATGCAAAGCATCCCCTAAGTCCTGGGCAAACGGCTGATCGATATACGTTGGCAAATTGGGAGCAATGACCACCGAACGCCCATCTTTGGCAATACGACCGGCAATAGAGACACCTACTCCACCAAAAGAGGGATTATCGAAATTGGCGATAGAGGTGACAAGCGTTTCCAGTTGCTCCTGGTAGCCCTGGCAGTAGTGAACTTCGTGAGTAGCTCAAAGCGAGGAGTGTCCAAAGAGGAAAAGAGGCCAATACGGGTATTAGTGCCACCAATATCAATACCGATGTAGGGATGCGTGTCGTTCGTTGCTTCGTTATATAACATAGATGGTTCCCTGTCCTATCATTACCAGCCAACTATTCTGTAGAATAGTATTGTACAGGCTGGTAATGCTCTGGCGCAAGACCCACAACGTTTTAAGGAGTTCATCATGGATATACCGGCACACGGCATCCTCGCCCTGGTTGGATCAGGCGAGTATTTACCACCCATCATGCCAGTAGACAAACAGCTATTAGAACGTATCAACGGCACACCACGAGTCGCGGTACTGCCTACAGCCGCTGCTCCCGATGGTGATGGCGTACCCGAACGTTGGGCCGAAATGGGTGTGGCACATTTTACAAAGCTAGGAGCAGCAGTTGAACCAGTCATGCTGCTCAACCGGGCAGACGCCGACAAAAGCAAGATAGTGCAACAAATCACCGCAGCTAATTTCATCTACCTCTCCGGCGGCAAGCCACGTTACTTATTGGAGGCCCTCCAAGGAACATCAGCATGGCAGGCAGTGCAAGATGTGCTGGCAAAAGGTGGCGTCCTGGCCGGCTGTTCGGCAGGAGCCATGGTCCTTGGCGCAAAGCTCTTTGATTTTCCCCAAATATGGCGCACCATCCCAGCTCTTGGCCTTGTCCCTGGCGTCGCCATTATCCCACACTTTGATGAAATCCCTGCCATAATGCTCACCACACTCAGCAAAAGTAGGGGTCGCAAGAAAAAAAAGCTCGTAGTGGTTGGTATCGACGGCTCAACCGCTCTCACCAGACAGAATGGCTCCTGGACCGTCCTTGGCACCGGAGGCGTCACAGTCTTTCAAGGCAGCCACAAAGTGCGCTACGTAGAAGGTGAGGAAGTACCACTACCGAACAACACCTAGCCAGCAGGCTCAAGAGGTCTCTCAGCATCTCTTCAGTAGTTAGAATCAGAGAGAGCGCACGGTCGTATCTCAGGAACGTATATCATGAGAGAAAACACAGCACAAAGAGAGGCCAAAAACAAAAAAGCGACGGTGACAGGACTCGAACCTGCGACATTCAGTTCCGCAAACTGACGCTCTATCCACTGAGCTACACCGTCATGTAAATTCCTACCCACACCCAGGCATTTTATCCTGAGCAAAGTAAGCTTCTTTACGCCCTGTAGAATACAGGATATTTGCGCTTTTGTCAAGTGTTTTGGGACGGCGAATCCGGCATTTCTTCAGGTGCCGGGGAAGCCAATCGTCTCGTCTACGAAACATACGATCGAGTCATTGGATAGAACAGGCTACACATAAAGCACATCAAAATGTCCCTTTGCATCTATCACTACCGCAAAGGGACGCTTTAGCCCGCAGAGATAACCAAATTTCAACGTCGAGGGCTTATCTAAAAGGCAGCGATCAAATTGTTCGCCAGACCATTAATAATCGTGCTTACCGCTTTCAACTTGTTTTTGTCAACATAGTAGAAAGAATAGAGACCACGTTTGCGGTAATCAACTAAACCTGCATTGAGTAGTATGCGCAAATGATGCGAAATTGTGGGCTGCTCAAGTGTAAAGCTTTCTACTATTTCAAACACGCACACTTCACCTTCGTGGCGACTGAGCAGGCTCAGGATGCGCAAGCGCGTTGGATCGGCAAGAGCTTTTAACAGGCGGGCCTGATCTATTGCTTCATCCTCATTGAGCGTGGGTGCAAATTTGGGGGCTACCCCTATACCAACTCCCGCGGTCACATTGCTAAGAGCCGTAGTGGCCTGGCGATTGAACATACCTAAAGAAGCTGATGAACCAGCAGTAGCTGTCGATGCTGATAGATTGCGAACTGTGTTAACTGAATTTATTGATGACATTTTCTTCTCCTTCCATCCTCCCAACCGGACGTCAAACCTAAGATATTGTTGTTCCCTCTTGAGGAAACCTATAGTCATTATACTGAGGTATGCAAATTTAGATACTGTAGCCTATCCAACAGTACCAATGTTTCCTATGCATTCTCAAATGTCCTTCCAGACCGGTGCAGCTTGATATAGCTTATCCATTAGTACCAATACTTCCCACTGCATGGTATAATGTGCAAGCATGTCGCTTAGCACTCTAATTAATGATACTACGACGATAAGCTTTGTATGACGAAACTATGGAAGTCGTGCTCGTTTTTTTACGAGCAACCAATGTAGCAACAATTGTATTTGGGAGGTTTCTATGTCCCGGTTCGTTACCTCAGTATCATCCAATCGTTTCCTCATGTGGCTCTGGTCACTCTTACGTACCGATACACCCAAAACGCTCTTCATCCGCAATCCACGTGTACGTATTTTCCTGCTCTCCTTCGCTATGCTCTTCTTCGAGCTGCTCTGTATCCGCTGGATTCCATCCTACGTGCGCTTCCTGAGCTATTTCAATAACTTCGTGCTGATGGCCTCGTTCCTGGGCATCGGCCTGGGTATGCTCACCGCTCGTCGCCAGCGTTTCTGGTTTCCACCCTTCCCGCTCATGGTACTCCTGCTCACCATCGTCGTCCTGTGGAACAAGTTCGACCTGCACATCAACTCGACCGAGGTACTCTACTACGGAGCAGGCGAAACGCAAAGCGCAAGTGCGGAAAACTATATGGTGCTGCCCATTATTTTCGGTCTGGTGGTGGCCTGTTTCATTCCGCTCTCGCGCTCGTTCGGACAACTCTTCGCCCAGATTCAGCCACTCACTGCCTACACCTTCGACATTATCGGCAGTCTGGTAGGTATTGCTTGCTTCTCGGTAATCGCCTATTTTGCCCTACCCCCGCTCGTCTGGTTTCTCATCCTGGTGGGCCTGCTCCTACTGCTCAGTGCGCGGCAGACCGTTATCTTCACGGGCATCACATGTCTGATTAGCCTGATCATCGTCACCCAAATGCAGATCGGGGCCTACTGGTCGCCCTACTACAAAATCCTGCTCCATCCCGCCAAACAGGGTGGCTATATCGTCGATGTCAACAACGCTGGTGGTCATCAGGCCATGATTCCCTGGCAATACAAAGAACCCTTCTACCGCCGCCTGTACGAACTCTTTCCAGGTCCCTCCTTCAATCACGCCATGATCCTCGGTGCCGGTAGCGGCTCCGATACAGCCACCGCCCTTGCCTATGGTGTCAAGTCCATCACCGCCGTCGAGATCGATCCCACCATCGAGCAACTCGGTGCGCGTTTCAACCCCGACCACCCTTATAGCGACCCACGTGTCAAGGTCGTCATCAACGATGGCCGCTCCTTCCTGCAAAACGACACCGGCAAATACGACCTGATCATTTTCGCTCTGCCCGACTCGCTCACGCTCACCTCCAGCAACACCAGCCTGCGCCTCGAAAGCTTCCTGCTCACCGAGGAATCGATCCAGGCCGCCCGCGCCCGCCTGAGCGACAACGGCATCATCGTCTTTTACAATTACTACCGTCAGGACTGGCTGGTGCAGAAACTCGCCAACATGGCCGGACACGCCTTCAACCAGGAGCCGCTCGTCACCACCTACGGCGGCTGGGGCCGCGCCTCCGTGATCATGGTCGGCCCACGCCTCAATACCCTACCACCAGGCAAGTTCGGCCCCTACCACGAAACTCAGCCTACTAACCCAAACACGCTGAATTTCATCGGCGAAGGCTACTACCCCCTAACCAACGCCACCATGGCCACCGACGACTGGCCTTTCCTCTACCTGGTTGACCACAGCTTCCCCCTGATCTACATCCTGGGCCTCCTCATGGTCGCCGTCTATGCCGTTGGTGGCACCCTCCTGCTCGCCCCACGCCAGACCCTGCGCCGCTTCGACTGGCACATGTTCTTCCTGGGTGTGGCATTCATGGTGCTTGAAGTCAAAAGTCTGACCACCTTCTCGCTGCTCTTCGGCAGCACCTGGTTCGTCAACTCCCTCGTCTTCTTCGCCATCCTCAGCAGCGTCCTGCTAGCCATCCTGGTTAACAGCCGCCTCAAAATCCGCCGCATCGGCATCTGGTACGCCCTACTCTTCGGCGTGCTTGTCCTCAACCTCGTTCTACCACCTGAAGCCCTCTTGCTCGGCAATCCCATCCTGCGCTACCTCCTTGCCAGCATCCTGGCCTTCACCCCCGTCTTCCTGGCCAACATCATCTTCGCCAACTCCTTCCGCGACAGCGCAGCCGCCGACATCTCCTTCGCCTCCAACCTCATCGGCATCATGTTCGGCGGCAGCCTCGAATACTTCAGCATGCTCTTTGGCTACCACTGGCTGCTGGTGCTGGTGATCGTCTTCTACGGCTGTGCCATGTTGCTCCGGCACCGTCGCAGAAGTAGACAACAGGTGGAAGAGACGAGAGAGGAGGTTGTGCCTGTAACTTCGGGAACATAACATACACCGGAAACATGACGACCGCACCTCGCCATGACGGCCTCTCAGGGGTAGGTTTTTGCCATGGCGAGGGGCATCGCGTAGGGGCAGGGGCGGCGTGGAGCGGGGTAGGGGCCCTTGTGGCTGCCCGCCGTGCCTGCTGGGTGGACGACCATGGGTGCGCCTCATCCGCAACGGGCGGCCACAAGGGCCCCTACCCCGCATCCGCTCCACTCCCGCCCCTACGCGAGGTGGTGTCTCCACTGTCCAACAAACCTACCCGTGAGAGTCCATGACGGCCACCCTCCCCCTGACGGCCGCGCCTCCCCACCCATGACGGCCGCAAGGGCCGTCATGGGTGGGGAGGCGCGGCCGTCATACTCGCTCCATCTCAACTCTCACCCAACAACCTACAATGCACTCCAAAACACTAGTGTGACCATTTTTCAAAAACTGTAACCAACTCTTAACCAAATCACAACCTCTCTGCCCTTCTCACAGCGCTGCATTTCTGCCATACTTTCATTGCTAAATTTTCTGGAGTACCAGGGTAAATTAGGCCAGTTCTCGCCCGGGTATTTTCCTAGCAAGAGGCCTATTTACATGCTTCTCCTCTCACATTCTCAGAGGGGAAGCCAGGTATTCCGTACTCTCTTAAATGTCGTTCTTATTTATGCTCGATCACTGTAGGAAAGTAGGTACCTTAATGAAGAACCGCATACTGCGAATCGTGATACCAGTAGTGACAATCGCTGTCCTGCTGACAGCTGCAGTGGCGTACTTTGGCTCAGCTGCCAGCGTCGGCAAGGCCAAAGCGAGTAGCAACTCCGCCTCAGGACTTACCCGGCTCCAACTAAAGCTCCTTGATGGCCTTGCGTCCTCCGAGATGAATGCTCAGAGTTCAGGGGCTGCCAGAACGAAGCCTCTCAACTACTTCCCCGACCATGCCGACGATCAGTGTAGCCTGAACAAAGGCTCCAACGTCAAGGTTAACCAGAACTGTCTGAACCTGACCGATCCCACTCTGCAAGGGCGTGCGCAGGCGCAGAACGAGACCTCCATCGCCGAGGACCCCCTCAACCCCAACCACCTCGTCGCCAGCTACAACGATTACCGCCGAGGCGACGGTACCTGCGGTGCTGACTACAGTCTGGATGGCGGCGTACACTGGAACGACTCTACTCTCCCCAACGGATTCACCAGTGGAGCTGCCTTTGGCGGCGTTCTACGCCAGTACTGGCAGGCGAGCGGCGATTCCTCGGTGGCCTGGGACACCAGGGGTAATGCCTACTACAACTGCATGGCTTTCATACGTGGCCCCGGGGTAACAAACAACCCGGACCTGTCAAGCGGCATTTTCATGTTCCGCTCGACGCAGAACTTCGGTGCCTCCTGGAACTTCACAGGCCGCCCGGTTGCCCAAGACTTTGACATGACCGGCGCTACGTTGCTGGACAAGCCATACATGACCGTCGACAACCACGTCGGCAGCCCCTTCCGGGACCGCATATACGTGACGTACACGTTCTTTGGATCAGACGGCACCGCGAAGATCTTCGAGGCCTTCTCGAGCAACTTCGGCGAGACCTTCAGCTCGCCCGTCCTCGTCAGCACGACTAGCACACTCTGCCCGCATTCTGTCGTCGGCACGGGCAACTGTGACGCGAACCAGTTCTCGGATCCCTTCACCGGCTCGGACGGGAATCTCTACGTGATCTACGACAATTTCAACAACTCACTATCGAGCACGACTGATAACCACAACCAGATCTTGCTCTCGAAGTCAACCGACGGTGGCGTGAGCTTCAGCCCTCCTGTGCTGGTGGCAAACTACAACGATCTTCCGGACTGCGACACGTATCAGGGCGCTGGGCAGGATCCTGGTCGCGCCTGTGTGCCAGAGAAGGGCACCTCTAACCATTCTGTCTTCCGAGCCACCAACTACGGGTCAGGTGCCGTCAATCCGACGAATGCGTCTCAGGTAGTCGTCACGTTTGGTTCGTATATCAACGCTGACTCGAACCCATCAAACGGTTGCGTGCCAGCCGGCCTTGCCGCAGATGGGAACAACTTGTACACTGGTGTAAAGACTCAGGGAGCCTGCAACAACAAGATCCTCGAGAGTATTTCCACGAACGGCGGTGCGAGCTTCAACGGGACCATAACGGATCCGACAACGCTTCCAATTGTGAGCTCCGCTTCCGGCCAGAAGCTGACCGATCAGTGGTGGCAGTGGGAGTCTTTCACGACGAGTGGGAAGCTCGCGGTCTCCTACTATGACCGCCAATACGGCAAGGATGAGCTCAATGGGAACATGGATATCAGCCTTTCCGGCTCGACGAGCAGCATCACGAGTTTTGCGGGGGTGCGGGTTACATCCTCGTCGATGCCGGTTCCGACGGAGTTCCCTAACGCTTTCGGAAATGGAGTCTTCTTAGGCGACTACAGCGGCCTCACTGCCGTCACCAGCGCCTTCCCGCTGTGGATGGACACCCGTAGTAAGGACCTGTTCTTCTGCACCTCAAACGGGATACCCGCGGTCTGCGGCGCTGTTGAGGCTAGTGGTCTCATCGCGAACGACCAGGACATCTTCACGCAGCGTGTAGCTGTACCTTAAAACTGAGCATAAATTGGTGATCAATTGAGAGAGACATTTAGCGTTTCGTCTCTCTCAAACCGAAGTTTCTGATCACCCTAGCGGTACGGAAGAGGTTCTGGAGTTTCCAGAACCTCTTTCCTCTTTACTGCGCGCCACACGGATCAACCTCACGCTCAGATGTTTCGCATAGGGGCCCTTGTGGCCAAGACATTTCAAAGACGAGACCCTCTCGCTTTGTCATCCTGAGCGGAGCGAAGGGATGACACTCTTAAATCGGCTTCGTTTGACTCGCAAAACGTCTTCTTTGAAATGTCTTGGCCCTTGTGGCAAACACCATGAAAAGCAGGTTCGCGTAGGGGCGGGGGTGGAGCGGATGTGGGGTTGGGGCCCTTGTGGCCGCCCGTTGCCGAGGCATGACTACCCATCCATTTGCACAAACAATCCTTGCAAACCCCCACCCTATCCCACCCCATGACGGCCGCAAGGGCCGTCAAATAGGCATCAACCTAAGAACTGTTGGGCTTAGAAAAAAGGCAGTGAAACCATGAGCTTTGCTACGACAAAGAGAGGACCGCAGCCCTTTCTCGGCGCAATTGCCGATCGGTCGGCGTGGGGTGACACGCGCATCCAGAAAAGGATGTGGCCTCGTTTTCATGGTCGTTTTCCTCACAAAAGATGCAGAACGGTCACTCAGCCATTCTTAGGTTGATGCCTATTTGACGGCCCTTGCGGCCAATACATCTCACTTAAGGACCTGCCACGGGAAGCTCCAAAGCGAGAGGATCAAGCAGGTCGACACAATCGAGAAACTGCTCCTCCGGCTCAAAGGGTGCAGGTGGAGGCAGCTGGCGCTTCTTGGGTTTGTACTTGTTGTAGACCTGCTTGACCTCCCGACGGTTGATGCACAGACGACGGGCTGGCAGGACGTGCTGGGCCATCTTATGACGCAAGCGCGCCAAGAGCGGCGCGGTGGCCTCCTCGGGCTGCCATCCGTGAGGGCCAGCGAGATCATCTCGGTCAGTTCAAAAAGGCCTTCCGTAAAGCTGAGACGATCCGGGTCCAGCTCATTCTCCACTGCCGCTTGCGAAAGCCGGACGCGCACGGCGTAATGAGCCAAATAGATCCCGTAGAGGGCCTTTCGTACCCCTTCGGGCGTCTTGGAGCGCAGAACCTTGCGTTGGGCGCGCTCGTGCGTTTTGATCTCATCGATGACCAGTTCGACTTAAGAGCGCTCATGATACAGCGCGATCAACTCGAGCGCCGGAGCCACGCGCGGATTGAGCAGGGTCGTCACCAGGCGATAGACCTTGCCCACCTCTCCCAAGCGCTCATCGGTCACCCGATAGGAGATGATACGTACCCACATCCCCCGACGCACGGGATACTTCGCCGCCCCTGGGCGCGTTGGGCCCACCCATGCCAGCACCGAGCCATCAGTCAGTCGGCGTTGGTGGCTCAGGTGCTCCCACACCCCAGCTTCCAAGGCCCCCAGAACATGAGTCCTTCGCTCACGTGCGTGTTCGAGAAACCCTCGCCGCCCGTGATGCCTGCATCCACCAGTACCAGCATCTCGGGACCCACCTGCTCGAGCAGGCGGTGCGCTCCATGCACTTCTGAGACATCATAGCTCTCGATCGAGAGCCCAACGACCGCATGGGGGCCACACTCGGCCAAGAGCACACAGCACACCTGCGGATAGGCTCCTGGTCCATATTGATTGAGGCTCGCGACCAAAGGCTGCCGCGTTGGCTTTCGTATCGGCCGTGTTGAAGAGCGTGCCATCGATAGCCATGAGCCGATAGCGACCAAAGAAGGCGACTTCAGCCTGGTAGACGGCTGGGCCATCACCTGACAGCGCTCGCGCATCAGCGCCTGCATGCACTGGCTGCCCAGTTCCTTGCGACGTCCACTCAGCCCTGAATCGCTCAGCGTACTCTTGGGCTCAGCCGGATGGAGATCGCTCTCGCTTTCCTACTAGGCTTTGCCACACCTGGCATTGGTTGCGACGGCGGAACCGCGCCATGGCGATCACAAACATCACCAGGGCCAAGGCCGTGCTGGCCCGCACCCGCCGCGCTTTGGTTGACCAGGGCTCACTCTGATGCACACAGCGCTCAACCACGTCCTTGGGGTACACTTCACTCAGCATGGTCATGCTCACCTGTTGACACACCTTGTCATCGACATCCATTTCGCGTCATCTGTACATCGAAAGCTCCTTGTAGTTTTGGCTTTCTGGTAGTCTGCCAGATTGGAGCTTTCTTGTCTTCTTTTTCCCCTTTTTGGCTTTAAGTGAGATGTATTGCCCCTTGTGGCCGCCCGCTGCCGGGGCATGACTACCAGTCCATTCACATAACCAATCCTTGCAAACCCCTACCCCACCTCACCCAACAACCCACAATCCTCCCCAAAACACCAACTAACCCTCCGACCCACCAGCCTTCTTCCCCAACGCCTCATTGAACAACTCTATCACCTTCACCTCATCTGCTTTCAAAACAGCCGCCACAGCACCAGGAATACCCTCATCACCACTCGCCTGCCACAATCGAGCCAGACTACGCAAATCAATATCACTGCTATAGGTATCTTCATAAGATACATCTATTTCCAACGCTTGCAGGAAATAGGCATGTGCTTGCTCCCACTGCCTCTGCTCCTGAGCCACCATCCCCAACTGATGATACGTCCTGGCTTGCCCGTAGCGATCCTCATACTCCACCCAAATCTGCAAGGCCTGCTGGTAGTAGTGTTCCGCTTGCTCCCACTGCCTCTGCTCCTGAGCCACCATCCCCAACTGATGATAGATGCCAGCACTCACCTTTCCGATAGTTCCCGTATCTAAACCTTTATTATCCAGAAGTAGAGCTAGAGCTTTTTGATATGATGCTTCTGCTGGTACATACTGTTTGAGCAGAAGCTGTCGTTTCGCAATATCGTCGATAACACCCACAAACTCGCCACCTAACTGACCAGTCAATTTCTCAGCCGAATATTCCTCCAAACGGCTCAGCACAGTCTGACCTAATTCTAAACCCCGTTGCTGAGCTTGAGTCATATCTATATAATCAGCAAGAGCATTATAGAAATTGAGAATCGACACCTGAGCCGCCAATGCCAGATTCAACGCCGTCATCACATTCTCATATTCTAGGCTGACCAGTCCCTGACCCAGTCGCCGTTTTTTTGGCTCTTTTGATTCAAGGAGATCGTACAAAGCATCACCCACCTGATCATAATGCTCCCGAAACGCCGTCTCTATCGCACTTCGCATCTCCACCTGCTCTGGCACATGCAACCGATTCCGTAAAAAGTAAGGCAAAACCGGCTGTAGCAGCAGAAAACGAGAAATATCTGAGTCTGGACTGAGCAAGCCCCAATTCACTGCCTCCTGTAACACTTCCTGCCATTTATCAAATGGTAGTGAGGCAAGGACAGGTTGTTGCTTCAGATAATCAGTATACTCATCAAGCATATCCAGCCACAGCACCGAGGTAAAAGGAGCAAGGCACAAGAGCAAAGCCTGGGCATCGGACGAGAGGTTACTGTGAGAGTAGTCGATACAGCGGATAATGCTCTCCGTCTTCTTCTGGCTGTCGTGCTTGTCGTCCAGAGAGACATCACCAGCTTGCAGGGCTGTCAGGACTTCGGCTGGTGTCTGGCGCGTCAGGTTGGGTAACACCACTTCCAGGGCGAGCGGGAAGCCGTTCAAGAGCTTGAGCAATGTTTGGAGATTGTTATCCTTGCGGTATTTGGTAACTTTGTGCTTTTCCATAATGCGCTCGGGTGAAGTCGAGGCAGCTTCGGGGTCGAGGCCATCGAGGTCGTAGACGTTGTCTTCAAAGGTGCCTTTGGCCAGCCAGGCTTCGCTGCTACGTGAGCCGAGCAGGACGAGGGTGCGCCCATCGGCGAGATCGGCCAGGAAACGCTGTAAGGCATCCTGTTCAGATTTGGGCAGTGTGTTCTGGATAGCCATCACTGAGCCGGTAATGGATTCGAGGTTGTCGAGGATCACCAAATGCGGCTGAGCCCGCAGCAGTTGGGTGAGCATGACCTGTTGAGCGTCGAGGCTCAGAGGTTGGAAGTCAGTGAGATATTTGACCTGGCCGAGCAGGCGTTGAGCGATGGTGACCATGATCTGCTGGCGGTTATAGGCTTGTTCGTCATAGCCGAAGTAAAAGACCTGCTGCACAAAGCCGGTGGTGCGCCACCACGAACTGAGGTGGTGTAAGAGCGTGGTCTTGCCTGCCCCACCCATGCCGCGCACGAGGACAATGTTACGTTGCGTGAGCAGCCGCTTTTCCAGTTGTAGGATATCCAGGTCACGACCGACAAAGCCGTACTGTGGTTCGGGTGGCGCATAGCGTGCCGCCTCGGCTAGAGCTTCAAAGTGCGCTTTGCTTTCCTCCGGTGTAAACTGCCTCACCGCCAACTGTTGCGGTTGGTTCTGGTAGACCACGGGCAGGAGCCAGTCTTCCAGGTCGAGCAGTTGATCAAAGTACACCTTGCGGGCTTTGCGGTTATAGAGCTCACTACGAGCGCGGCTGATGGCAAACGAGAGATTGGCATTGGCAAAGAGCTGGCGGTAGAGCGTACTCATGAGCAGTTGAGCGGCAGTCACGGTGACGGAGTAGCCCATGGCCAGCACGAGCTGCACACCAGCCTGCATAAGCCGACTACCCAGACTGGTTTCTCTCTCCCCCACCTGCTTGCCCGACTGGCAGGCATTGAGAATGGCTATAGGAATTTGATGGCTGAGTAAGAGATTGGCTAACTCCTGGGCCTCGACCAGGTCCGCCTGATTGTCCTGTCCACCATCCAGAAAAAGGAAGGCTTTGACTCCCTCATACTTCTCAATATCAGTGCGCCCATAACGGCTATTGTAGAGATATCGATTACCCTTCTGTTGTTTCTGAAGCTCTTGAAGCTCCTCATAGCTCAGGACGGCTCCATGCACATCAAAGTGAATGACATGGTAATAGCCAACGCCATGCTCATTTGAGGCTTCCTGCAAATGGTTTTCCAACGCTTCATAGGTACCCGGGCGCAAAATATCAACCTTGACCGGCAGCTTGGCTTTGCGCAGCGTCTCGACCAATGGCTGAGAGATGGTACGGTAGCCCACATCTCCTTTGCCAAAAGGACGCGCCGTGATCACCAGCACGTTGATCGTGGGTGAGGGTTGCACACTCGCAGGCATAATCTGATCCTGCACGTTTTTGCGCACCATCGTAGCCTGCAAGGCCAGAGGAGATTGCAGCTCGGGGTCTTTAAGTGCCTCCCAATGCAGGCTATGGAATTTCGGGGAGCCAGCAATTTCAAGTTGCAGGCTATTCACCCCTTGCTGACGGGCATTCATATACGCCAGATAGGCTTTGGGCTGCTCCCCGAAGATCTGCTGGAAGGGTTTTTCTCCATAGGTTTTGACGCTACCTGCAGCCTGTTGTGCTTTGACCTGCTCAAGGAAGGGGAACTGCAGGTGATCCTCAAAGTACCATTCAAGGAGCTTTTCCTCTTCCGGTGAGAAGGGGTCGCTGATAGTGATGGGATATTCGGCCCCGCTGTTATTGAAATTGACAATGGCATTTGCGCCATTGGGGCCGTTGGGACGCTCCTGGATACGGATGAGTGTCATAGGTACGACTCCTTCTCAGATTGCTTATCCACCCGCATGAAACGGGTACGCGTACGATTTTTGCAGGAATCCAAGAGGCATGGTAGGGGCGGCATTTATGACGCCAGTCAGCGAACGAACAAGCAAGCTCAACAGCGATTGACTGGCGTCATAAATGCCGCCCCTACATCTTTTCTGGAAGAGACCTCCTGACGCTCTGCAACAATTGCACACTCACCCGAATGAAACATTTATCCTATCCTGCACCGGAAAACCCTCGGCTTCAGCCTATGGGGAGTTGCCAATAAACTTCGCTGCAACACCAGTACCACTGGAAACACCTGTAACAGTGAGCCACCTCGACTCAAACTTTAGTGTCTCGCATCTCTTCACATCACTCATCGATATCCACCACAAAGATTTCTGTTCCATCAGGCTTCTTGATCTGCATGATACGAGTGTGTTTCTTGACGCCCTGTTTGACCACAACGCCTTTGATCAGATCATATAAAGCATTTGTAGCCAATCCCCAGCCCACATTATTCAGCACGACCATAGCCATATCAACCATAGGATTAAAGTTGGCAGCATCGGGTGAGGCAAGTTGGGCTTCAGCCTTCGTACGAGTTTCCGTATCTCCATTCCAGGCATTCACGAAATCAGTAGAGCTGATGTGAAGGTTAGGTGAGAGGACGATTTGATATTCCATGATCCCTCCTGACGTGTACTATAGTTAGTTGTAATTGTTCAATGGGTGTATTGATATATAAAGCGCGATTGCGTCTAGATTACCATAGATACGCTAAAAAGCAAGATAAGTTGGACTTTCGGGTCACAGTCCTCTTTTGCGCCGCATAGAATGACCGCCCATCTGCTGACCGCAAAGTCCGTCCCCACTCTACCACCCATGCCTCGGCATGCGAAGCCGTATATAGTAGTGACGGCCCTTGCGGCCGTCATGGGGGGTGGGACGGCCATCATGGGGGGACTAAAGAGACATCACACACAGAAGCACCGGCACAAGCATTTTCAGCCTTTGCCGGTGCTTCATCATGATAAGCAACCGAGTTGCCCGCCAGAGATATTATCTACTCATATCAACAGAGGCACGAGACTGGCCACCTTTGGTGTTCCCCAACCGGTAACAGGATCCCAACCTTTGCGGGCACTAAATCCCACGATGGTCACTATGTTCCCCTTGGCATCTGGCAGCTGAACGGTGTTATTTCCGAAAAGGATATCATGGAACGCCTGCGAGGAGGAATTCTCGCCAATCTCATAGATGGTAGGATTGAGGAAACCTAGACGATGTCCCGCCTTTTGATTTGCAAGTGCCACAATACCTGCCCATTGTGGCGAACCCGCACTCGTTCCTCCAAAGACGTGGAAGGGACCGCCCTCTGCGCCAGAGGGAAGTACGCTATCAGCAACGAGCACCCCACCATTCACAGCAGCATTATAAGCAACATCAGGAACACCACGACTACCTCCTGGAACGGTATCATCCTGATAATCAGGACGCTTATAGAGGACGCTGAAGCCACCGCCACTGGCCGCCAGGAATTGCGCTTCGTTCCAGACGATCTCACCGATGTACGAGCCTGATTTTTGATTGGCAAACAGTTGCGTTCCACCAACTCCCGTCACAAGTGGATCGCTTGCAGGTGAGGAGGTAGCAAGAACCCAGCTAGTGCCATCGCAGGTCAACTGCGCTGCACCCGAGTCACCTGCAGAGGCAAGCAAAGTCATGTGCTTGCTCGTCGCCTCCTGGAAGACTGCATGCTCTCCGGCTAGAAGCCTCGGGTCAACGCAGGACTCGTTCTCACCAAAGCTCTGTGAAATGACATCGCCAAGATTCTCGTCAACCGCAAACTTGGTAGCACTAAGGATATCTGCATCCTGGCTGGATTTTGCGAGGACGAGATCAATGGTTGCATCTGGAGCTACTGCATGCGCCCACTCAACATCAAGCGAGATTTCCCCCGACCAACCAACCTGACTAGGATCGTTTGGATTAAATGGAGTCAAGCCATCTGGAGCGATGATGTTGAACGGCGCAGAATGCAGGTTAAATGCCTGGTTGAACGTCTGCAAATCCTGCACAATCGTTGGACTCTGGAAGGCATCGATGATCACTATAGTACGACCACTACCATTGATACCTTCATCGAGGAGGGGCTGAATAGCATAGGCCGCCCGAATTTGTTTGGGGCCATAGCAGTGAATAACGTAGGTGGGATTCTGGCAAGGGAATGTCCCTGTTGCATCTGGCTTGCCTGAATTCCAGACATGGGGATGGACGCTGATCGCATGCGACCTGATAGCATGGCTAGCCGCCTGAGCAGTATCAGCATGGAGAGCAAATGTGCCAAATACCAGGCTCAACAATGTAACGAGCCCTAGCATTGACACGACGAAGCGATGCGAACCTGTAAGTTTCCTCACGTAGAAAATCCTCCTGTTTCTCAGTTGAGTAAAGGTTCACGCAACAATAAAACGGTGACGATACGCCCGAATACGCGAATGCACCCCGCCTTCTTGGACGAAGCCAAACGGATTGTTCGATAGGCCCGCTCCGGGAAGACAATTCGCTATACTCAGCATTTAGACTGAAATCAAGAACCCCCAAAGAAATTATAGAAGAAAAAAGACGAATATGGAAGAGGACTGTATTGCTGATCCTTGACGGAATATAAAATGCATCCCCTAAGGAGGACGAGCGAAGCGATGTCCACACCGTATATAGTAGTGCTGACCCTTGCGGTCAGCATGCCCTCAACATGCCCTCAGCATACCCCCTAAATGAGGACACATTTTCACCGCATTAAGGGTTATACTGGTTCAGAGAAGAGGGCGCTACAGAGCTTGTGAATTCTCTGCGGCAAGTTAGGCCCTTTCTTTGGGGAAGGAGCAACATGTATCCGCAAACAAGTGATACAACTGTCACAACTGTCACAAGTGTCACAAGTGTCACAATTTCGAGAGCGTCAGAACCAGCACCTACCATTCGCTGCCAAATAGCCAAACGCGTCCCTAGGCAGGGATCCCCTTCATCTCCTACCGCCTCTCATCCGTCCTCAAGCGCAAATGCAACTCGCGCAATTGTTTATCATCTACGGGCGAGGGTGCGCCCAGCAGCAGGTCTTGGGCACTCTGGGTTTTGGGGAAGGCGATGACTTCTCGGATGCTCTCTTCGTCGGCCATGAGCATGACGAGACGGTCGAGGCCAAGGGCGATACCACCATGGGGAGGGGCACCGTACTCGAAGGCTTCGAGCATGTGACCGAATTGCTCCTTGATCTGCTCATCGCTGAGCTTCATAAGCGAGAAGACTTTGTGTTGGAGCTCCGCAACGTTGATACGTACGCTACCACCACCGATCTCGTAGCCGTTGCAGATGATATCATACTGTTTGGCACGAACATTTAAGGGATCACTATCGAGACGGTCAATGTGGGACTCGTCCATGCCGGAGAAGGGGTTGTGCTCAGCTTCATAACGCTGCTCCTCTTCGTTGAAATGCAGGAGCGGAAAATCGACGACCCAGCAGAAAGCCATTTCGTTAGGGTTGATGAGTTGGAGACGTTCACCGAGCTTATTTCGTAGGCGGAAGAGGACATCGTTACAAATCTTGGCACTGTCGGCGACGAAGAGCAGGAGATCGCCCTTTTCGCCTTGCATACGCTCGATGATGGCCTGTACCTCGGCACCAGACATAAATTTGGTTAGCGGTGACTTGACCTCACCATTGACACCAATCGCCAGGGTGACAAGCCCCCTGGCACCGAGCATACGCGCAAATTCGGTGAGTTCTTCGATCTCTTTACGGCTATAGCTGCTAGCACCAGGAACACGCATACCTTTGACCATCCCTCCCGCTGACAGAGCGTTCTGGAAGACACCAAAGGTTCCAGCTTTTGCCAAGTCTGAGATCTCGACCAGAGGCAGATTGAAGCGCAGGTCAGGATGATCGGTGCCGTAGCGATCCATGACCTCTTTGTAGCTGAGGTGCGGGAAAGGCTGTTGCTTGATGCGCTTGTTGCTAGTCTTCTCAATGAGGTAGATCAGCAGTCCTTCGATAAGGGACATGACATCTTCCTCTGCAACAAAGGCCATCTCTATATCCAGCTGGGTAAATTCAGGTTGGCGGTCCGAACGTTGATCTTCGTCGCGGAAGCAGCGAGCGATCTGGAAGTAGCGGTCGAGGCCAGCTACCATCAAGAGCTGCTTCAACTGCTGCGGCGATTGTGGAAGAGCATAGAACTCACCTGCATAGAGACGGCTGGGAACGAGATAGTCCCGTGCCCCTTCGGGTGTGCTCTTCATCAGGATAGGCGTTTCTATCTCCAGAAAGCCACGTTCATCCAGATAGTCACGCATGACTTTGACGATGCGGTGACGCAGGATTATATTGTTGCGCATCGAGGGACGGCGCAGGTCAAGGTAGCGATACTTGAGGCGCAGGGATTCGTCAACCGAGATGTTATCGCTAATCGGAAAGGGCGTGGTACGCGAAGCATTGAGAATTCCAATCTGCTCAGCAGCGACTTCGATAGTGCCGGTACTCAAGTTGGGGTTCTCAGTTCCTGGCAGGCGTGGAACGACGGTGCCCCTTACCTGTACCACGTATTCGGAACGTAGTTCCGAGGCAATACGGTGCGCTTCCTGGGAACGCTCAGGATCACAGATAATCTGGGTGATGCCGTAACGGTCACGCAGGTCAATGAAGATAAGGCCACCGTGATCGCGGCGGCGGTTTACCCAGCCGGCCAGGGTAACGTGCTGACCAATAGCCTCTTTATTTAAGTCGCCACAGGTATGTGTACGATAATGGACGGCAAATACCATGGATACAGGCTCCTTCTATGATTTCAGCATGGTGAGTTTTTTCTTTTCTGGCCACCATAGGCGGCCAGAGAGGGAGAAAGAGATTGGGAACACCCCAAACCTCGTCAGGAGCGACTGCCCCTGAACCTCGCTAGCAGCCATTTTGTTGGGAGACGCTAAAAGACGTCAGACTCAGAGTGGATGCGGGGTTTTGTGTGAGGACATTGATCTGTGCGTCAGGGGAGTCCACGGTGAGACTCTTCATCTGGACAAATAAGCTCGAGGATGCATATTGTTTGACCAGTTGGAGTTTTGAGGACGGACTACTGATGATCCCTCCACCGCCCTTGTTAGAACTGGCAGTCGCCGGCGCCACTGGTGGCGTCACGCCACCAGTGGCGCCCTGAGCCACCTGCAAGTCTAGCACTCTCTGGAGAGTCGCATCCATAATATAGAGGTGAGGCTGGGTCCCAGGAGCCGGAGTCCCCACAGCCAGCGCACTTGAGGAGGTCGTCCCAGGTATAGCGAGGGAAGTGGAACCACTGGCTGGCACGGTCGGCACTGGCGTCTGCACGGTGAAGTTTTGGGCATTGCCCGACAAAGGAGGGTTGATGGGGTCTGTGACCAGCACACTGGTCGCCACTTGATTGCCCGTGTTCACCTGGATGCTCTGCACGAGGCCGCCTTCTTGCAACAAGAAGACCTGGTGGGAAGGAAAAGCCGCCAGACTCACAATCGGCTGGGAGGCGGAGAAGGTCGCCTGCGCTACTACCCCGTATTGATGATTTTTGCCGGTCGGCGGCGTGTAATCCAGAAGCAAATCCGAGGTTTGCCCCGCACGGGAGGTGAAGAGCACATACACATCGGGGCCAAAAGCCGTCAACAGCGTTGGCATTTGCCCATTTGTGACATATTTGGGGTCAATGGGGACCGAAGTTGGGTCAAATTTCGTTTGACCCGCCGACAGGATATTGAGCGCATAGCTGGTGGTGCTCGTGCCCCCTGGTTGCGCAGTCAAGACAAAGAGATGGGAATCGCTGCCAGCAATCGCCATGATAGGAACTTTATTGAGGGCCGGGTCCTGCACAATCAGGCTCTTGTCCGTCATCTGATACAGTTTACTATCCTGGCCCAAGGCATAGAGCAAGTTCTGTTTATTCTGTTGCACGAGGGCAATGGTTTTGACAGGCGTGCCCGTACTGATGGCACGGGACGACGAGGATGGATTGCCACAGGGTAAGGAGGTGATCGCAAAACTCGTATTGTAGGTCGTCACCGCCGTACGCACGCCTGTGTTGAGCTCACTCAAGAGCTGGCTCAGGAGCTTCTTTTGATCAGATGTTAAGGCTGTATTTTGCTGCACGCTGCGTAAAAGAGTCTGGGCACTGGCGTAATCCTGGAGGGCTTGGCTCGGATTGTGCGCCACTTCGCCCTTTGCGGTAGTGATAATCGCCTGCGCTCGCTGCAAACTTTGCGTGATATGCGTGCTGTTGTCCCTGTAGAGGAAAAAATAAGTCACGCTAGCTATCATGGCTATAATGACCAGCACTGCCAGGGCCACGGTGGGAAAAAATAAACGGCTACGTGGGTGTGGTAATACGTGGGTAATACGTTGAGGAAGAGTATCGATAGCCTCGAGTGGAAGTGGGCCACTTGAGAGATGAAGCGGACTGCTAGGAATATGATCATCCCCATACATCGTCGATGATGCCCCCGCTCCGTTCATCGGTAAGCCCAGGGTAGCCATATCCTCACTGTTTTCGCGACCACCGACATAGGCCGGGTGTCGAACACCAGGTGGCTCTACACCTACTTCCTGCACTAAAATCACAATAGCGGTAATGTTATCGGGGCCACCATTTTCATTGGCCCGTTCGACCAGGTGATAGACGCTCTCCTGTGGCCGTGACTGATCAACAATGCAGCGTATCTCATCATCGCTCACTAATCCTGAGAGACCATCGGTACACAGTACCATCGAGTCTCCTTCTTGCAGCAGTTCAGAGAAAATATCTATATCGACATCGGGCTGCGTCCCCAATGAACGCGTGATGACATTGCGTTGTGCATGCGTACGCGCCTGCTCTTCGGTCAAAAGGCCCGCACGCACTTGCTCACCTACCCATGAGTGGTCTTGTGAAATCTGCTTCACCTGACTACCATGTACAAGATAAGCGCGACTATCGCCTACATTGGCGATATAGGCCATATTGCCGCGCAATACAGCCGCCACGCAGGTGGTACCCATGCCACTACGCAGCATATTTTCGGCGGCACGCTGATGGATCAATGAGTTGGCTCGTTTAATCGCATACAACAACGAAGTCGTCACATCATCGCTGTCGTCCTGATAATAGGCATTGCTAATCGTATCTACCGCTATTTCACTTGCAACCTCACCAGCTGCATGTCCGCCCATCCCATCGGCGACAATGAACAGTGCACCCTTCCGCGCCATCACCTGCATATCTTTCGGGATGACGTAAGCCATATTATCTTCGTTGTGTTCACGCTTGCGACCAACGTCTGTTAGCTGTGCAACATCGAGACGTAGTTGTTTGGAGACCAACGTACCCTTCTCCCTCGGGGACCATCAACGCGGCCCCTATATAACTTATCTTTGGTGTGCTATACTCACCAGGCAGTAGCTGAAACTTTACGCTATAATACACCGACGCAGAGAAAAACGCAATGCCATGTCTAATTTGTGCATCTATTTCATGACATCTCCCGACTGTGTTATATAAATGTGAGTATACTCTTTTCATATGTTACCACGCAAGAGGTAGGCTGCCAGTACTAGAAGGTTATTACAAAAGTAGGTGAGATATGCAACTGATACAACTATCCGCAAGAATATGGGTTATTCAAGGTGGAGGCAACATTGGTGTGCTTGCCGCCGATGGCCGTTGTTTGATTATTGACAGTGGTATGGACAAAGATGCCGGTAAAGATATTTTGAAACAAGTCAAGAAGCTGGGTCTCACTCCAAGCGCTTTATTGGTAACACACGCACACGCCGACCACTTCGGCGGAGCGCATTACCTCGTGAATCAGACTGGCCTCAAAGTTTACGCCACTCGCGTAGAAGCATCCGTCATGGCCGGGCCGATTTTGGAACCGCTCTACCTTTTTAGCGGTGCACAGCCTCCTAAAGAGTTACAGCACAAATTTCTGCTGGCAAAACCATGTCTGGCGGATGTGATTCTGGCAGGCAACGAACAAGCCATCGAACACCTGCCTGTACAGGTAATCTCGTTACCAGGACATAGCAGTGAGCAGGTGGGAGTCGCCTTCGGCGATACGATCTTTGTTGGCGATGCCTTTTTAACGCCAGAGATACTGGACAAACATCGTATTCCCTTCTATGCAGACGTGCAAACAGGACTCTCAACCTTGCATACGCTGAAAACACAGATTGCACCGTTCAAACATATAGTCGCAGGGCATGGCGAAATCTATACCTCTGTCGAACAAACCAATCGGGTCATTGACTATACCATCGGGCGATTAGAGAGTATACTAGACAATATACGGATGGCACTCGCTGATGGACAAGCCCGATCAGGAGCCGAGATGCTAAGTGTGGTAGCCTATGCGCAGGGTGCAGAGATCAACGCACTTCCACAGTATGTTCTTTACAACACGACAGTGCAATCGGCGTTGAGTACCTTGTACAGTCGTGGCGAGATTAGTCCACTTTTCCAGGAAAATACTCTGACATGGCGCAGAACAGCTTAAATAGCTAGCATTGTTACCTTCTCATTCACAGGGACGTTATAGAGCCATGAGAGAAGTGTCGGTATGCATATAGGCATAAATGCGCAATTGCTCTCCTTCAGTCAGAGCTATCGTAATGGCGGCGTCAGTCGTTACATACGCTATTTGCTGACAGAGCTGGCAAAGCAACCAGGAGAGCATGAATATACAGTTTTCGTGAATGGGCCAGAGGTCGCAGAGCGGCTTGCAGCACCCCATCCACAGATTACCTATGTCCCAGCATCCTGGTCTGAAGCCCAACCAATGGCCAGAGTGGCGTGGGAACAATTCACGCTGCCATCGCTTGTGCGCAAAAAGCACATCGATGTCCTCCACTCATCGGTCAATGTATTACCAGAACTATTGCCTGCTAGTTGTGCAGGAGTGGTAACACTACACGATCTGGCTTTCCTGCGTTTCCCCAACGTGCTGACACGCTCAAAACGCCTGTACCACCGCACATTCACCGTGCGCAGTATCCGCCATGCCACACGAGTGATTACCGTTTCGGAAAGTACCAAAGAAGATGCCATCAAATTGATTGGTATCCCTGCTGAACGCATACAAACGGTGTATCCCTGTATCGATACACGCTTCTCAAACGTACTTACAGAAGAAGAGGTTGCAACGTTCCGCCAACAAAAGGGATTGACAGATGGGTACGTGTTGTACATGGGAACGCTAGAACCACGTAAAAACATTACAACATTGCTCGAAGCATACGCACAATTGCGTACAACCTCTACCCGACAAGAAAAGCTCGTGTTGGCCGGTGGCAAGGGTTGGCTCTATGACTCAATCTTTGAGCGAGTCCGCCAACTTGGTTTAGAAGCAGAGGTGCTTTTTCCAGGTTTTGTGACAGATAGTGAGCAGATATTATGGTATAATGCGGCCTCTGCTTTTGCCTATCCGTCACTCTATGAAGGCTTTGGCGTACCCGTAGCAGAAGCCCTGGCCTGTGGCGTACCAACCGTCACATCAAATGTTTCCAGTCTGCCAGAGGCAGGAGCCAGTATCGCGCTGTGTGTAAACCCGCACGATGTAAAAGCCATGGCCGAGGCATTGTATACAGCCATAACCGATGCGCCATTGCGGCAAAAGTGCCGCACAATGGCCTCTTCAATAGCCCAACAATTCTCCGCGCAAACAATGGTGAAACAGACTATAGATGTATATGAGCAAGCAGTAGCATTACATACTGCCTTGCCCCAGCGACCTCAACGTATGTCGTTCGTTCGTTAGTAGTGGATGTTAGGATATAACGTGAACCGTGAACAGCAAAGTAACACAAACAACCAACCTGAATCCTGACACTGACAGGACAGGAGCTTTAGATATGACGCTGGGTGCCACCGGCCCCGTAATGAAAGCCATCTCTAAACGACGTTCTCATCGTCAACAATGGCGCGTCTTCGAGATCATTGCTATGGTTATTCTTGATGGGTGGTTAGTAAGTATTGCTTTCCAGCTAGCGTATGATGTGCGAGCCAACCTCATTCCTCAAAATACATTTCTTAATACTATTCTGAACTATATTCACACGAATCTTGCCGAGAATGTCCCTCATCCTAAAGGGAGTCCGGGTTTTCCACCATATAGCAACTTCGAACCGCTTCATATCAGTATTATAATTGGTTTGGTCGCCATTTTCGCTTTGAAAGGTCTTTATACTATTCGCCTGACTGGGAAATGGTTTCAGCAGGTGGTCACCATTGCCAGTTCTGCGACCATCGGGCTTGCTGTTCTGATTACCTACTATTTCGTCTTTCAACCACCTTCAAGCTCACGCTTAATTGTGCCCTTTGTATGGGCAATCGCGATCGTCGTGCTTTCAGGTGGGCGCCTGATCGTTTCCGTGACGATGGGCCTGCTCTATCGTCTTGGGCTGGGTGAGACACGCCTCCTGGTGGTTGGTTCGGGACGCCTCGGCAAAATGATCATGCAACACATCGCGGCCAGCCCCAACCTTGGTTACTCGATTGTGGGCTTTTTGCATGATATGACCGAGCCACCCAGTGACTTTGGCCGTTTTAAGATGCTTGGTACTTTGGAAGACCTGAGCCTGGTTATCCGCTCTTTGCATGTAGACGAGGTAATTATTGCCCTACCCTCCAATATGCATGAGCAATCTATTAAGAGCGTCAAACTTTGCGAAAAGCTAGGAGCCTCCTTCAAACTGGTCCCCGACCTCTACGAGTTAAGCCTGTCACGTATTGATATGGAAACCATCGAAGGTATTCCACTGATCGGTATTAAGCAGGTTTCGTTAAATAGGGTGCAACAGCTCATTACTCGCATGGTTGATATAGTGATTTCTTCGCTAATCCTCGTTATAGGCTCACCTCTCTGGCTTTCCATCGCATTAGCCATTCGTCTTAGCTCACCAGGGGAGATTATCTATAAACAAACGCGCATAGGCATAAGCGGGCACGCCTTCAAGATATACAAGTTTCGCTCGATGTACAAAAACGCCGAGCATACCCTGGCAGCTCTATGGTCTCATAATGAGGCCCAGGGGCCAATCTTCAAGATGAAGGATGATCCACGCACAACGACCATCGGTAAGTTCTTACGTCGCACCAGTCTTGACGAAATTCCTAACCTGCTCAATGTGCTAAAAGGTGACATGAGTCTGGTAGGGCCACGCCCACCTCTGCCGAGCGAAGTAGCACAGTACGAAGAGTGGCAGAAAGGGCGTCTTGCCATTAAGCCGGGTATGACCGGACTATGGCAAGTACGCGGTCGCAGCAACTTGAGCTTCGATGAAGGGGTGTTGATGGACCTGTACTATATTGAGAACTGGTCGCTACGCCTATACTTTATGATTCTCTTCCGCACTATTCCAGCGGTTTTATTCAGCCGAGGAGCGTATTAATATATGAAAGTAGCCTTGGTTCACGACTACCTCAATCAAATGGGCGGTGCTGAACGCGTGGTGCTAGCTTTCCACGAGATTTTTCCCGACGCGCCCATTTATACATCCATCTATGACCCAAAACGCGTCGATCCGGCTTTCCAGAAGATGGATATTCGTACTTCTTTTATGCAAAAATTCCCTCTGGTGACCAAATATCACCAGCCCTATCTACCCTTCTATCCTTTTGCGATGGAGAAACTGGACTTGCGAGGCTACGATTTGGTATTGAGCAGTTCCAGTGCTTTCGCCAAAGGGGTGATTACCAAACCCGAAACCATGCATATTTGTTACTGTCATACCCCCATGCGCTGGTGCTGGAACTATGATGAATATGTAGAGCGAGAGCACCTAGGGAAAGTGGCCCGCAGTATTTTACCATTTATGATTACGGGCCTACGCACATGGGATCAGACCAGTGCCATGCGTGTTGACTACTTTATTGCCAACTCACCGGCAGTGGCTGAACGCATTCAAAAATACTATCGCCGTCAGGCCGTGATCATCCCACCACCAGTTGATGCCAGCCGCTTTAGCTTTGATCCAACGGCGCAGCCAGAAGATTATTTTCTGATTGTCAGTCGTCTCATTCCTTACAAGCGCATCGATCTGGCAATTGAAGCCTGCAATCGGCTGCACCTGCCACTGGTCATTATAGGCAGTGGGCGCGACGAGGCACGCCTAAAAAAGCTAGCCGGGCCGACCATTCGTTTCTTAGGGCGGCTCTCGGATGCAGAAGTCCTCTCTTATTACAAGCATTGTCGTGCATTCCTCTTTCCAGGCGAGGAAGATTTCGGTATCACTCCACTCGAAGCTCAAGCCTCCGGGCGTCCAGTGCTCGCCTACGGTGCGGGAGGCGCATTGGCTTCAGTGGTTGATGGTGTGACTGGCATATTTTTTCATCAGCAAACGGTAGAGAGTCTGGCAAACGCACTGGCCTCCTTTAATGAGTGGGCTTACGATCCACAGACGATACGCAACCACGCGCTGGAATTTGATATGCCACGCTTCCATCGACGTATCCTTCAATTTATTGCAGCTAAAATGAGCGAAGGCAAACAACAAGATTTGCGCACACCAACAAGCGAGTTAGTACGAGTAACACGTTCATCACGTTTATAAAGAAGGCAGACGAGCAGTGGAACTACGAACATATGGAACCATTATTTGGCGGCGTATCTGGCTGGTAGTATTGGTACTAGGGGTTGTGGGACTATACGTCAGCTATCAACTTTATCATCTCTACAAAACACCGGGAGCATTGCGCGGTTATCGCTCAGAGATTACGATAGAAATTGGTCTCAAGGCACCCCCTGCTGGCTCGAATACCAGCTATGCCGATAGCGTTATAGCCACAGAGACGATGGCTGATGCCATTGTAACAGGTTCTCTGCTCTCGTCAAAAAAGTTTGATGCACAGGTTTCACAACAGGTAGGGATTGATGCGGGCCAGCAACGCTATGGCACAAATCCCGATCTAGGCGATTGGCAGAATGTTGATGCCATTGGTAGCGTATTGACCTCGGCACACACGCACAATTTTGTAACAGTAAGCGTGATATGGAGTACACCACTGGGAGCAAAGGCGATTGCCACAGCGGTCGGTGAAGTGAGTACCAGCAGTCTCTGCCAGTATCTGTCCTATGTGGTTGCCGGAGATGCCACTTGTACCCCAACAGATACAAACGGGCAATCGGTAGTCACAGCCCAGGTGATCAATGATGCGACAGATGCCGTCTCCGCACCAGGCACACAGGCCAATAAGCTAACGCTGTACGTTATTCTCCTGCTCGTCGCTCTGATCGTGGGTATTGCCCTCACCTTCCTGGCTGACTACTTCGATGACAGTATTCGCGGCAAAGATGATGCAGCGTTGCTCTTGCAACTGCCCGTGCTTGGTGAGGTCCCGCGTGCGCCGACAACGGGCAAGTAGTCAAGGAAAGATGACGACCTCTCGCTCCATGACGCCCGCAAGGGGCATGACGCCCGCAAGGGGCGTCACTACTATATACGAATACATTAACCTGCGAGGCCATCGTATATAGTAGTGACGCCCCTTGCGGGCGTCATGGGAGGTGATGCGGCCGTCATGGGGAGGTGGTGCGGCCGTCATGGGGAGGTGATGCGGCCGTCGTGTCCCTAGCGATCTTCATACTTCGTGCTTTTACATAGCCCTGACTTTTGGCGAAACAGATTGACAAGACCTGATACTCTGTCTATAGTTACAGCAGGTTACACTTTAGTAGGGAAGATCATTATATAGAGGAGCAATTTTTTGAGTATTGGCTCATCAGAGCAGGTTGCACTGCTAACAGACTACGATCCACGCTCTGCATATAGTCAGGCGTATCATATACTCTATGCAAACATTCGCCTTAACTGGGATAGCGCGACAAGTAAGCAGTATGCGGTTCTACTCACAACACCAGTCGCTACTCCCAGGCAGGCGACAGTCGCGGCCAATGTGGCCATTGCGGCAGCACAAAGTGGTACGCCAACGCTGCTTGTCGATACGAATTTACGCACGCCGGAGCTTGAACAACGCTTCGGTCTGGGCAAGAGTGGCGGTTTATATGAACTACTGAAGGCTACCGAGCCACTTTCTATACAGCAGATTGCAAACTATGTGCAAGCTACGTTCATTCCTGGTCTACACTTATTAAGTACAGGCAATAGTACGAATACTGGCGAGGAAGCAAATCTCCTCTCCACCGTAAAGTTAGAAAGTGTTGTACGGTGCTTGCGCACTTATCTTGCAGAAACAGAGACACAGCCAGGGATTGTTGTTTTTCACAGCTCCCCGGTATTAGCAGGACCCGACGCCTCGTGTATTGGAGCTTTGGTCGATCAGACATTCCTGGCTATCGTCAAAGGCCGTACAACTCGTACTTCAGCGAGGCAAGCACAAGAACAGTTGCAACGTGCCCATGTGCGGCTAGCCGGTATGGTACTATTGGACATGTAAGGCATGGACTATATTTTTCTCGTTGATGAGGAGGAGAACTCATTATGCAAGGGCGTCCAGAGCGGGACAGGAATAGAGAAGCTTTAGATCGGGCAATTAGCGACCACCTGGCGGCGGTCAATGGTACAGGAAAACAGCGTGGTATACCTAAACGTCCCCCGAATATGACGCGTGTCGAACAGCCTCCTCCTACACCACGGGTAGCTCGCCCACGGCGCGAAACGCGTCCACCGGCCAACTGGCGCAAACGTCTCCTTTTCTGGAGTATCATTCTTGTGGGATGTAGTATTCTGGCTTGTGGTATAGGCTTTGTGGCAGTGAACTTTTATGTGGCAACTAATGCAACCGCCGGAGCAGCCACCACAGCGACCGATTTCCTCTCGTCTCTCTCGACTCAGAACTATGAGCAGGCATATAATGATCTAGATGCCACAATAACCGTAGAGACGACACAAATTGATTTTACACAGCAGGCTCAAGCCTACGATAAGTGCTATGGCACAGTGACGAATTATAGCGAAATAGCAAATAGCGCGACCGTCCAGGGAACAACGCAAAGTTATAGCTATACCATCACGCGCAGTAAGCTGACAACGTCGTATACGCTTCGTCTGACCTTGCAGCAGGATAAGTATGGGTCGTGGAAGGTTATTAGCTATACCAACAACAATAAGGCCACTCTTAACACAAATGATCTGGGACCAGGACAGCCGCCCTGTACTGCTTGAAATGGAGCAACTATAGTCAAATTGGTACAGCAATCTTTGTTATGCTTGTACCGTGGAATTTGCTGAGGTGGCAAAAGGCTCGGCTATTAGGAAACTCGGGTTAGGCTCCTTCCTGTACACTAGAGATATATAGAGATATGAAGTGAGGATATTGAGGTGGAGGCGATAATGAACTATACTCATGGGGTGCAGTTCACTTTTTTGCAGAGTACGTGACGTGGTGAGCATGATGACCGCAAGGGTCATCACTACTATACAACGGCATCGGCCTGTGAAGACCGCGTATAGTAGTGATGACCCTTGCGGTCATCATGCTTCGCAACAAACAGCCCTCATCCCGATCCTCATAAAGATAGAGCAGCGTTTCAGGATAAGAAGGAACAGACCGATGGAGAATGCGAAGAAAAGTTTGCTGATGCAGGTATATAAAAAGGGCCAACGTTATCAGCAGCAGATAGAGTATGCACGTCATATTTTTCTGACGATGGCAGATGCACTGGCACAGGAAACGGTAACGGTAGATACTGATAGGCAAGAGACACGCCATACAATGAGCAGTCGACAATTTGCCGAACAGCTTTGTCGTATTTTTGAGTGTCAGCGCATCAGCTTTCTACTAGTTGAGCACGAGACGGGGGTTCTCCATCCACTTGTCACGGTAGATAGCACACCTGAGCAGGAACAGCAGTGGCACGCACGACTGGCAGAGGCTCGACTAAGTACACTACTCGGTACTCTATTCACAATGCCCCATCTGCTCAGTGAGGATATAGTGCTGATAGAGAAGACCCATCTACTGTTCTGTGAACACTATGCCTACCAACTTATGGCCCCAATTTGTGTGCGCAGCCAACTGGTAGGGTTTCTCATGATAGGCTACAATGATCTTGACTATACGCCTTCCCCTTATGAATGTGAGTTGATTAAGGCGCTCACGTCGCTCGGGGGACTGGTGATTGAGCAGGAAAAGACCCTGGCCGAGCGCGATATGGCCAAGGTGGAGTTACAGTCAGCAGCAGAGCAGTTAGAGCGTGTTAGTGCCGTGAAGAATATGTTCCTGACGATAGTCAATCGCGAGTTTCGTACCACGCTGACGAGTATTCATGGATTTAGCGAAATGATACGAGACGAAGAGTTCACTACCATGGAGATGAAAGAGTTTGCAGTGGATATCTCTGCCGATGTCAAGCGTTTGATGCACCTGATTAACGATGTGTTGGACGAAGATCGCATGGAGGCTCGCTATGGCAAACTACACCCAGAATGGCTTGATCTAAACAAACTTATTCGTGAGGTACTGACGCGGTTACAGCCGCTACTCACAGGACGTAGCATGCACTTACAGCTTTCGCCAGTCTTGCCAATTTTCATTGGAGATCATCACAGTTTGACACAGACGCTGGCAACCGTACTTCATAACGCGCTAACATATTCATCAGCAGATGGAGACATAACCGTAACCAGTGCGACGGAGGGCAATGTTGTTCATATTGTGGTGCGCAATGAGGGTATGGGTATCGATCCAGAAGAGATTGACTGTATCTTTGAGCATTATGCGCCTATTACGCCTGCGACCACATCGGTCGTTGAGGGGACAGGTATTGGCTTACCACGTATACGTCAGATACTTGCTATACATGGTGGGCAAATCTGGGCTGAAAGTGTGCCGGGCGAATGGGCGCAGTTCCACATCACGGTGCCGTTCGTTGATGGCCCGTTGAGTGAAACAAGATTGACGACTCCTTGATCTATTGGCTATACTGCACCTGGAAGAACGTGTGAAATACATATTTACCAGCGTATAGGAGCATTCCGAAATCGCTCAATGGCATTGAGCGATTTCGGAATGCTCCTATCTCATTATTCAAGGAAGCCAAAGAGGTTATTAAGGGCTTCCGCCAAGGTAGGATGGGCAAAGACGGCGTTTTGGAGTACGGTATAGGGAAGTTTGCCCATCATGGCAATCTGTAGCATAGCCATAATCTCGCCACCTTCAATACCCAGGACGGCACAGCCAAGAATTTGAGACGTACTGGCATCTACAATAACCTTCATGAAACCTCGTGATTCATCTACTTCTAAGGCTCTTGCCACATAGTTCATAGGCATTTTGGCTACTTTGATGTGGTAGCCCTTTGCACGTGCCTCAGCCTCACTCAAGCCTACACGGCCAAGTTGAGGGTCAATGAACACCGTGTAGGGAACGAGACGTTCAGCAATAGTAGCATTGCCATTTTCTAGAAGGTTGGTACGGATAATGCGGAAATCGTCGTAGGAGATATGAGTAAAGGCTGGCCCGCCTTTGATATCGCCCAGAGCGTAGATACCTGGAATATTGGTTTCAAGTCTGTCATCGACCTGGATGAAGCTATGCTTGTCGGTGATGACGCCGGTTACAGGGAGATTGAGCCAATCGGTATTAGGAGTACGACCAGCAGCTATCAGTAAATGGGAACCTGTAAGGGTGCGCTCTCCTGTTGGCGTCTTAACGGTTAGCTGTATCTTACCATCGCCAACTTGCTCTACATGCAAGGGCGTAGTTTCGAGTAAGATTTCGAGGCCATCCTCGCGCAGAATGTCGGCTACTTGGTCAGCGACATCGTCGTCCTCACGAGCCAGGAGCCGCGGGCCACGTTGAATAATCGTGACCTGGCTGCCAAAGCGACGAAACATCTGACCAAATTCCAACCCGACATAGCCACCACCCAGCACCAGGAGATGCTGCGGCACGATGTCCAGTTCCATAATAGAGGTTGAGTCCAGGATAGGCACAGTATCGAGCCCACGTAGAGTTGGCTTTGATGGACGGGCACCCGCATTAATAAAGATGGTCTCGGCAGTGAGTTGCCGTGTTTCGCCATCAGCAAGACGAACTTCCAAGGTCTTTGGGCCAGTAAAATGAGCCTCACCCATCAAAAGATCGACGCCTTCGGTGCCTTCAATGCGTCGCTGACTCCCGTTGCGAAAGCTATCTACGATGTCACGTTTCCGTTTCCGTACTACAGTCATATCTATGCTTATGGGACCAGTGTGGACGCCATAGTCGGCGCCACGGCGCGTGAGGTACGCAACACGAGCACTGGCAACCATAGTTTTAGTGGGTGTACAGCCCTCGTTAATGCAAGTACCACCAACATGAATGCGTTCGATAATGGCGGTTTTCTTCCCTGCCTGAGCTAGAGCTGTAGAAAGTGGGCCACCAGCCTGACCAGCTCCAATAACGATTGCATCGTAATGTGTTGTGTTCATAACAATCTTCCTCTTTTCCCTGTTCTTGCCTGCATTTCTTTGTTCGTTGTGCTATAAAATAGTCCTGATTGCTGTCATTTCGTTACATTTGAGCGAGTTCGACCGCAGCCACTGTAGAAGCCGTGGTAGAACCAATAAAGCGCAAATGTAGACCTTAGGGTTCTCTTGCTCTACTCCAGATCGCCGGTAGAAAATTGTGAATGTGTTGGTTTACGGAAACGGGCGGTATATGTCCACCATGGCCATCCAAGAAAACCTACCTCCAGAAGATTGGCTTTGATCGCCAGTTTCCGCAGGGTCCCTGGGAGGCGGAAGTCTGGGTCTATCAATTGCTCGGTCACCGCTAGAACACCGTCTGGCTTGAGAACACGTGCGCACTCACGGAAGAGAGCCAGCGAGTTCGGTGTTTCACCGACGACGTCGACGAGCAAGACTACATCGAAGCGGTTCTCCGGGAAAGGTAACTGCCGTCCGTCGCCCTGGAGTACCTCTACGCCTAGCACCTTAGCAATTTGGAGCCGTTGGCTCAGGAGGGCAATCATTTCCGGCTGTATCTCAATACAGGTGACGCTGCCTCCTGCTCGTGCAGAGACACGCTGAGCTAAGGGAACGGTTATGGAGCCTGGCCCTGGTCCGACCTCGAGCACCTGCATGCCAGGAGTGATGCCAGCGCGATCCAAGATCCGCTCTGGGGGACCGAAGAATTGCCAGCGCAAGGGCATGGTGAGTTGTGGCACCGCCTGGAGCGGGGTGAGCCCCGGACGGATGCGACGGAGGACACGTCCGATTACTTGAGTCAGCAAATAGAGGCCGACGATCCCCAACACAAGTCGACCAGCCAATATAAGAGTTGATCTGAATAGCATTCCTCTATGCAAAGGCATTCTCACCAGTAATAGCTTGACCGATGATAAGCGTATGAATATCGTCAGTGCCCTCGTAAGTGTAGACAGACTCCAGATTGTTGGCGTGGCGGCTGATGGGATATTCGAGGGTGATACCGTTTGCGCCGAGAATGGAACGGGCTTCACGAGCCGTCTTGAGAGCTTCGCGTACATTGTTGCGCTTGGCAATAGAGATTTGCACGGGGTGCAGCAAGCCTTCATCCTTGAGGCGCCCAAGTTGGAGGGCGAGGAGTTGGGCTTTGACAAGCTCGGTTGCTATAATGGCAAGCTTTTGTTGTACCAGCTGGAAACTGGCAATGGGTCGATTAAACTGGATGCGAGTTTTGGCGTAGTCGAGAGCAGTTTCATAGCAAGCGCGTGCAGCCCCGGTCGCGCCCCATGCGATGCCGTAGCGTGCTTCATTCAAGCAGGAAAGAGGGCCACGTAGACCACGCACATTGGGTAGCATATTTGCGGCGGGGATGCGACAATCCTCGAAGTGTAGTTCTGAGGTGACAGAGGCACGCAAGGAAAGTTTGTGGTGAATGTCACTGGTTGTGAAACCAGAGGTGCCGCGCTCGACGAGGAAGCCACGGATACCATCTTCTGTTTTGGCCCAGACGACGGCCAAATGTGCCATACCGCCATTGGTAATCCACATCTTAGTGCCATTGAGGATGTAGGAGTCACCATCGCGACGTGCACTGGTACGCATACTACTGGGGTCGCTACCAGAGTCAGGCTCAGTCAGGCCAAAGCAACCAATAACTTCACCTTTCGCCATTCTGGGGAGCCAATGCTGTT